>Ga0187858_10000129_pt1 | contig 91672 bp, 93 predicted proteins | sample June2016WEW_8_15_FD_133015 | JGI IMG/M metagenome (GOLD analysis project Ga0187858, IMG submission 133015) | Peatland microbial communities from SPRUCE experiment site at the Marcell Experimental Forest, Minnesota, USA - June2016WEW_8_150 | ecosystem: Environmental > Terrestrial > Soil >...
AACAGCTTCGGCTGAAACCTAGGTTGATTACCCATCATGGCATAGCTCCCTCCGTCACGGCTAATGCCACTCTTATACCATTAAAGTAGTATATATGCAACTATTATTTGGGCAACAGCCCGTTGAGACCTGTCCTTTTTTCGGTGAATTCTTTATCTTGCTAAACAGGGGCTCCCTCCCTTCTTGGGAAGGAGCCCGATGGACAGCTTAACAAGATGCTTTACATTTGCAAAGCCCGGAGAATTTTTTGGCCACCTTCTTGATGGTCATATCATTCACCTCCTTTCAAAACGCCCCTTGCATAACATTGGAAAAGATCGGGTTGAAACAGATCGCCTTGAATTTTTGCCCGGTAGCGACATCCACCTCGACACTCCTCAATCACCTGACATTTGCAGGTGAGGTCTTCCAGGACAATTCGAGGAATGCGTGCCCAACAAGTTCGAAGACCCTCCTCGATCGAGCCCACCGGTTCCTGGCTAAAAAGGCCACACTTACAAAGGGTCCCATTTGGAATTATAGCACAAAGATGGGCTCCGCAAGTAGAATTATTTGTTGAACCATGGAATCCTCCTCCATAGCCATAACTGAGAAAATGGCTTGCCTCAGAAGGAGCCACCCAAAAATCCTGATTTGTTTTCAATCTCCCTTCCAAACAAGGCACATCCACATTCCACTCCTCAATATTTTTTGATTGAAGGAAGGAAGCAAGTTGGTCAAACTCAGATAAATTTTTACGATGAATCATCGTGGCCGCAGAGACCCGAATGCTGGCTTCCTGTAGATGGTCAATGGCCGTCATAGTTTTTTCAAAGGTGCCTTTCCCTCGAAGGGATTCATGCCCCTCTTTCATTCCATCAAGACTGATCTGAACCTCATGGACATGGAGCTTTTTGGCCACCTCTTTAGTAATCAATGTACCATTGGAGAGGAGGACAGATCGGAATGCATGGTTTCGCAGGATATCATTGATCTCCCAAAAATGAGGATGAAGCAAAGGTTCCCCTCCGGAAAGGAGGAGCCTCAACCCCTGGATCTCTTCAAATTCTTCTAATACCCTTTGAATCTTTTCCATAGAAAGATCTTGACGAGAACCCTCTCCGATATAACAGTGGCGGCATTGGAGATTGCATCGGTCTGTGATCTGAAGCTCAAGATAACGGAGCGAAGGGATCGGGGAGGGATTCAGGGTCACCTTTCTATGGAGAGAGGTTTCTGAGAAGGCGACCAAATTTTCAGAGAGGCAGAATTGGATGAATTCTTCATCCTCCTCTCGGATAGGAGGATTTTCGTCCCGGCAGATTTGAAGGAGAAATTGATAGGCATCCGCGTTCAGTTCGTAAAGTTCATCGCTTTCGATGTCATAGAGGTAGGGTTCTTCGAGATTTTTTAAAACGGAGTGAGGGGTCAGAATGAGGAATTTACTCTCGGAGGGCATCGGAAATCTCTTCAGGAGTAATGATCTTTTTTTCCATAAGCCGTTTAAGGATTTTGTAAGCCCCGCATTCCAGATCCTTTTCGGATTCTTTATAGAAGTCACAATGTTTACAGATCAGATCGATCAAAGACTCCTTATCTAATTTCATGGGATTGCCTTTATTTAAAATAATAATTTAAACCAGGAGATGAATCAAGGTATTTCAGAGGATTGAAATTTCGGGGGAAAGGGCCCTTGAATTAAAAAGGTTGACGGCACGAAGGGATTAAATTTATAATATTTTGTAATGAATAAAAATACTGGGGGTTTTCTATGTGGGATTATACGGAGAAGGTAAAGGATCACTTTCTGAATCCAAGAAATGTTGGAGAGATTGAGAATCCGGACGGAGCCGGTGAAGTGGGTTCGCTGGCCTGTGGGGATGCCTTGAGGCTCACTTTCAAATTGGATGAAAATAAACGCATCAAAGATGTAAAGTTCAAAACCTTTGGTTGTGCGAGTGCTATTGCTTCCTCTTCTGCCCTGACGGAGATCATCAGGGGAAAGACCCTTGAGGAAGCAGCGAAGGTCACCAATCAAGATATTGCTAACTATCTGGGAGGACTTCCCGAAGAAAAGATGCACTGTTCGGTGATGGGAAGAGAAGCCCTTGAAGCGGCCATCGCCAATTATCGCGGGCAGAAAGTAACGAAAGAGGATTTCGAGGTGATCTGCAACTGCTTCGGTGTAACGGATAGAGAGATTATCAAGGCGGTTCGTGAGAACGATCTCAAGACCGTGGAACAGGTGACCTACTATACCAAAGCTGGAGGAGGGTGTGGTCAGTGCCATCCAAAGATTGAGGCCATCATCGAAAAAGTGAGAAAGGAAATGGAGAAAGGGGCACCTCCTCCCAAGGCAGAGAAAAAGAAGTTGACGAACATCCAGAAAATCAAATTGATCGAGGAGACATTAGGAAGGGAAATCATTCCGGCTTTAAAGGCGGATGGAGGAGATTTAGATTTAATCGATATTGAGGGCAACAAGGTCTTGGTGGCATTGAGGGGAAAATGTTCCTTCTGCCCCAGCTCTGAGTTTACTTTAAAACAATATGTTGAATCGAAGTTAAGGGAATTTGTCAGCGATGATATTGAAGTGGAGGAGGTCAGGCCGTGAAGACCGTCTATGTGGATAATAATGCGACGACAAAAGTGGCTCCAGAGGTCTTGGAGGTGATGCTGCCTTACTTTTCTGAGTATTATGGGAATCCTTCAAGCATGCACTTCTTCGGAGGGCAGGTTCAAAAGAAGGTGGATGAGGCGAGGGCGAAGGTGGCAGATTTTTTAGGGGCAGAGCCTTCGGAGATCGTCTTCACCAGTTGTGGAACAGAGAGTGATAATGCAGCGATCTTGGGGACCCTTGATTCCTATCCCGAAAAGCGACATCTTATCACCACTCGGGTGGAGCATCCTGCTGTGGATAATGTCTCTACCTATTTAGGCCGCAAGGGCTACCGAATCACGGAGCTTTCTGTAGATCGAGAAGGGCGTTTAGATCTGGATGAGTTAAGGGAATCCCTCACCGATGAGACGACTCTGGTCACCATCATGTATGCCAATAACGAAACCGGAGTAATCTTCCCTATCGAAGAGATTGGGGAGATTGTAAAGGCGAGGGGAATTCCTTTCCATACCGATGCGGTCCAGGCAGCAGGAAAGATTCCTCTCAATATGAAAAAATCGAAAGTGGATATGCTTTCCATCTCCGGCCATAAACTCCATGCCCCAAAGGGGATCGGAGTCCTTTATATCCGAAAGGGGACCAAATTTTCTCCATTCCTGATCGGTGGCCATCAGGAGAAGGGGAGAAGGGGGGGGACGGAGAATGTCCCTTACATCATCGGACTTGGGAAGGCCTGCGAGCTGGCCAAAAAGCATCTCGATGAAGAGAACACAAGGGTCAAACCCTTGACCGATTATCTCGAGGCAAAGCTTTTGGAAAAGATCCCAAATACCTTAGTCAATGGGGATCGGGTCCATCGACTTCCCAACACCGTGAGCGTCAGTTTTGAATATGTAGAAGGGGAATCCATTCTCCTTCTGCTTTCTGATCTCGGTATCTGCGCTTCTTCGGGTTCTGCCTGCACCTCCGGTTCCCTGGAACCTTCGCATGTCCTCAGGGCAATGGGTGTTCCTTTCACCGCTGCCCATGGCTCCATCCGATTCAGTCTTTCAATTTATAATACCAAAGAGGAGATGGATTATATCATCGAACATCTTCCCCCGATTATCCAGAGGTTGAGGGACATTTCGCCTTTCTGGAAGGACTATCTGAAGTCTCAGGGGAAAATATAATTTCAACAGAATTTTGATTGATTGTCTCCATTGAATTTCACTTATTGCAAGGCTTTCCACTCTATTAACTCCTTCCTTTAATTCTTATTAAAACCATTTCCTTTGAGTGTGAAGATTTCCAACCTATCATTGCTGATTGAGTTTATTTGATGCGTTAAACTAATCCTACATGGGTTTATGCTTCCTTTTTCGAAAATGATTCTTCCATTTTGTCTTGACATTTTGGATACTTCGGTTATAGCATGGTTGAGTGTTAGTTTCTTCCTTTTTTAGAATTCCCAAAATTTAGTAAATAAAAGAATGAGTAGAAAGGAGGACAAGATGGAGACAAAAAAGTTGCGGATTATCGTCTTTTCTTTACTGTTGGTTTTATTTTTATCGGTTTCTGTTCACTCCCAACCCAAAGTAATCAAAATTGGGGCCATCTATCCCCTGACAGGGAATTTGGCAACAACAGGTTTAGACTGCAAGCGGGGAGTTGAGATGGCCGTCGATATCATCAATGGCAAATATGATCTCAGCCTCCCGTTAGCCAAAACGGAAGGACTGCCAAATTTAGGGGGCGCCAAGATTGAGATCGTCTTTGCGGATAGCAAAGGGGATCCTAAGAACGGCATGGCAGAAGCAGAAAGACTCGTTACACAGGAGAATGTGGTTGCTGTGATTGGAGCCTATCAAAGTGCGGTCACCAAAACGGCGAGCCAGGCCACAGAGAGGCTGAAGATCCCATATGTTTGTTCTGATTCTACTTCTCCGACCTTAACCGAAAGAGGATTTAAGTATTTCTTCAGGGCCGAATGTACAGATACGATCTTTGCCAAGAATCAGTTTGAATTCATAGAGGATATAAAGAAAAAGACAAAAAGCAAGATTGAGACAGTTGCTCTCCTTTACGAAAACACCGAATGGGGCGCTAATGTGGGAAAGGAAGAGCAAAAGTATGCCAAAGAGTTTAAATACAAGATCGTTGCTGATATTCCCTATTCTCAAAATGCTACGGATGTATCCAGTGAAGCAGGGGTTTTGATTAAAAACAAACCTGACGTATTACTCCATGCCTCTTATATTACCGATGCAATCCTTTATACGAAGACCTTCAAGGAATTAGGGTTTTCTCCTAAAGGGTTCCTCACCATGGCCGGATATCTTGAGCCGGGTTATCTTGGCACGGTTAAGGCCGATGGAAATTACATGGTCGTTCGGTCGACGTTTGCCTTAGATCTTGCCAAAAGAAAACCCCTCGTCGCCCAAGTCAATGACCTTTACAAGAAAAAATACGGAATGGAAATGAGCGGCAATGCTGCTCGGAGCTTTACTGCACCCTTTGTCGTGGCTGAGGCAATTAACAGAGCCAAATCCACAGAGGCGGAAGCGGTGACGAAAGCCCTGATGGGAACGAACATCCCGGGAGACCAGATCATTAACCCGTGGAAAGGGATTAAATTCGATCCTAACACTCATCAAAACATTTATGCCACGGGGATCCTTGTGCAAATCCAGGGGGAGCAGTACCACACCGTATGGCCCTTTAATATGGCCTCCAAAGATGTTATTTGGCCTTTCCCAGGATGGAAAAAGTAAACTGACTTCGATCAAGAGGAGGAGCTTAACCCAAGCTTCTCCTCTTTTAGTTTGCAAGGGAAGAGATCATGACGGATCAACTCGTGCAGCAGATTGTGAATGGATTACTGATTGGGTTCATTTATTCACTGATTGCCATTGGCCTGACCCTCATCTGGGGGGTAATGAATATTGTCAATTTCGCCCATGGCGATTTTTTGATGCTCGGCATGTTTACGTCCTTTTGGCTTTACACCCTATACGGTGTAGATCCTCTTTTTTCCATTCCGGTCTGTACAGTCCTTTTATTCATTTTAGGCCTTTTGATCTATCGCTTCATTGTCAGTAAGGTAATGAAGGGACCGATGCTGGCCCAGTTGGTGGTTACCTTCGGGATTAGCATCTTCCTCGCTAATCTGGCTGTATTTTTGTGGACTCCTGATTTCCGTCTTATCGAAAAACCACTCCTTCATGGTACCTGGGATATAGGAGACATTAAGCTGAGTGTCCCCAAATTTGTCTCCACGATTGGAAGCGTGATCGTCTCCCTTTTTGTCTTCCTTTTCTTGAAAAGAACCAAAACAGGAAAGGCAATCCTTGCAACGGAGATGGACCGGGAGGCAGCGTTACTGATGGGGATCAATACGGAACGCATTAACTCTATCTCTTTTGCACTGGGTTCAGCGCTGGTGGGTATCGCCGGTGCTTTCTTGTCGACCTACTATTATATCTATCCCCAGGTTGGAGGCACTTTCGGACTGATCGCCTTTTGCGTTGTTGCCCTAGGAGGCTTTGGCAGCATCGAGGGAGCTTTTATCGCAGGCATCATAGTGGGCCTGGCCCAAACCCTCGGAGGCTTCTTCATCGACCCTGCTTACAAATATGCCATCGTCTTCCTTATCTATCTCATCACTGTCTGGATAAGGCCCCAAGGTCTCTTAGGATGGTAAGAAATGCGAAATTTAACCTTTAAACAAATCTCTTCTGGCATCGGCGTCTTAATCCTTCTTATCCTGTTCCCTCTAGTCTTTCAAAAGCCCTTTCCCCAGCATGTCATGATCCTCGTTTTTATGTTTGGAATGATGGCGGTGGCCTGGAATATCATGGGAGGATATGCCGGGATGTTCTCCTTCGGTCAGGTCGCCTTCTTTGGGATCGGAGCCTACACCTCGTCTTTTCTCTTGATCACCTATCACATTAATCCATGGCTGGGATTGGTTGTCGGTGGTCTGATAGCCGCTCTCGTTGCGGCAGCCATCGGGTACCCCTGTTCTAATTTAAGAGGTCATTACTTCGCAATTGCCAGTATCGCCTTCGGTGAAATTGTTCGAACCCATTTCAACAACTGGAAGCTCGTGGGAGCGGCTGAAGGTATGACGCTCCCTATGCTGGAGGAATCGTTCAGAAACTTCATGTTTCATTCCTCCAAATTGCCCTATTATTACATCATGTTGGCGTTCCTGATCATCTCACTGGTGGTCTGTTATATCGTAGCCACCTCCAAGATGGGCTATTACTTCCGCGCCATCAAGGAGAGCCACGATGTGGCAAAAGTTCTGGGAATCAATGTAGTGTGGTACCGGCTGATTGCGATCATGATCAGTGCCTTTCTGACTGCTATGGCAGGGACGTTCTATGCCCAATACGTCTTGTATCTTGATCCCGAAAGTGTGCTCATCCTTCCCATCTCGATTCAGATTGTGTTGATCTCCATGCTGGGTGGAGCAGGTTCCATCATGGGGCCCGTGATCGGGGCCGCTATCTTAATGCCTGTTTCTGAAATCACCCGAGTGATGTTAGGCCATAAAGGTACAGGAATTGATATGATAATTTACGGAGCTTTGATCACCTTGATTTCAGTCTATCAACCAAAAGGGGTATGGGGTCTATTTTCTAATATCGGAAAGAGAGCAAAATGAAGAAGACGCCTTTTTTAGAGGTCAATGGAGTGACCAAACGATTTGGAGGACTTTTCGCAAACGACAATATTGACTTCACTGTAGAAGAAAGAGAAATTGTAAGCATTATTGGCCCTAATGGCGCAGGAAAGTCCACCCTCTTTAACTGTGTGACTGGTTTCTATCATCCCAATAGTGGAAAAATTTCCTTTCTTGGTGAAGATATTACCGGCTACCGAGCCGATAAGATATGTAAAATGGGAGTGGCCAGAACGTTTCAGATCGTTCAGATCATCAGCGATATGACGGTTCTGGAGAATGCGGTGACAGGGGCACTTCTACGATTTAATAAGATCCAGCCTGCAGTAGAAAAGGCAGAGGAGGTTTTAACGTTTACTGGTCTTATCGAGAAAAAGGGACTTCTAGTAACACAGATCACCATCGCTGACAAAAAGAAACTTGAAGTATCGATGGCTCTGGCGACTCAACCCAGGCTATTGATGCTCGATGAATCGATGGCTGGTTTGACGAGGGTAGAGCTGCGCGGGATGATCGATTTAATCAAGAAGGTTAGAGATAAAGGAATAACTCTGGTCGTGGTTGAACATGTCATGGAAGCCGTCATGGAAATATCGGACCGGGTGATCGTGTTAAATTCAGGAAGAAAGATTATGGAAGGGTCACCCCAGGAGGTCGTTGTCAACAGAGAAGTCATACAAGCCTATTTAGGGGAAAAATATAATGTTGTTAGTTCATGAGATCTGTGTCGGGTATAAAGAGCTTTTAGCCATTCATGAGGTTTCCTTCGAGGTCAGGAAAGGCGAAGTGGTGAGCCTAGTGGGCTCCAACGGCGCCGGGAAATCGACCGTCATCAAAACGATTGCGGGCCTCCTCCATCCCAAAAAGGGTGAAATTTATTTTAACAAGGAACCCATTCACAACACCCCTCCCTATGAAATCGTAAAGAAAAAAATTTCGATGATTCCGGAAGGGAGAAGGCTCTTCGGTAGGTTATCGGTATTAGACAATCTCTTACTTGGCGCCTATCCCCTTGACTCGAAAGAAGAGGGTGAAGCCCTTGAAAATGCATTTGAACTCTTCCCTATTTTAAAAGAGAGAAGGAACCAGCGGGCAGACACCTTAAGCGGTGGGGAACAGCAGCAGTTAGCGATTGCCCGTGGGCTGATGTCACGACCCTCTCTTTTGATGTTGGATGAACCTTCCCTGGGGTTGATGCCTAAACTCGTCTCCGAGATCTTTAAAATTATTCACGAGATCAGCCAAAATGGGGTGACTGTGTTAATGGTTGAACAGAATGTTTTTGAGGCCCTCCAGATCTCCCACAGGGCTTATGTCCTTCAGACTGGCTGCATCGTTTTGGAAGGCAGAGGAGAGGATCTTTTGAGATCTGATCTGGTTAGAAAAGCTTATCTTGGTATGTGACGACAATTTAATTTCGTCTAATTCGTTCTTCAATCGCTTCAATTCATACCCTCCATCACCTCATCGATAAGATGTCAGGTTATTTATAAGGAACTTTAGAAATGGATTGTCCTGAAATAGGCATCGTGTTCTTGAAATGTATGCGATAATAACAATTCTTTATCAAACGATTTTTGTCATTCTATCGGGTCGTTTTGTCAAAAAGATGGGCCAATTCGATTGATCGCAAACTCTCTATGTCCCAAGATCTCACTCTTTGTCAGTTTTCCAGAGGCAACCCTTATGATCTCATGGAAAATCTTTTCCCCAATATCCTGAACACTCTTATTCCCCGTGATGATCTCTCCGGCATTGATATCCATATTTTCTCTCATTTTTGCATAGACATAGGAATTGGTGGCTATTTTAATTACGGGAGCAATGGGCGAACCCAGGGGGGTGCCCCGACCAGTTGTAAAAGCTATGATTTGGACACCTCCGGCTACTAAGCCTGTGACGGATTCGGCATCCTGACCGGGTGTGTCCATAAGGACCAGTCCCTTCCGGGTCGGTCTTTCAGCATATTCAAGAACTTCCATTATTCTGCTGGTTCCGCCTTTCATAACACATCCCAATGATTTTTCTTCCAGTGTCGTGATTCCCCCTTTATAGTTCCCAGGCGTTGGGTTTGCTCTTGCGATGTCTACCCCTAAGCTGAGAGCTCGCATTTCTGTCCGGCTCACAATCTCTAAAATCTTCATTCTTACTACTCGATTGATAGCCCTCTTTGCTAAGATATGTTCGGCTCCGATACTCTCCGTCGTTTCCGAAAGAATGACTGTTCCACTTTCCTTGATGAGAAGGTCACTCGTAATGCCAAGAGCCGGGTTCGCTGACAAACCCGAACAAGCATCCGAACCTCCGCATTCACCGCCGAGGATCAATGAATCTATGCTCACTCTTTCTCTTTTAAAGCGAGAAGCATAGGTCAGCATATGCCGAACGATTTTAATCCCTTCCTTTACTGTTTTCGGGGTTCCTCCAACTTCTTGAATGACGAGGCTTTTGACCAACTTACCTGACTCCCCGATTTTTGAGCCAATCATGAAAGGATTTACGACCTCACAGCCCAATCCAATGACTAAAACGGCAGCCACATTTGGATTCCTGCCAATCCCAATTAATGTTCTTGCTGTCTGTTCCGCATCCTGAGTTAATTGGGCGCAACCGTGGGGATGAGGGATAGAAATAACGCCTTTCACTTTTTTGGCGATGGCATCACACACCTCGCTTGAACAAACAACGGATGGAAGAATGATAACATGGTTTCTGACACCCACCTTCCCGTCCGGCCGTTTAAACCCAAGGAATTTCAATTCTATTTTCTCCCCTTTCCGCGTTCACCTTCAACATTGTGAGTGTGAACCAATTCACCAGGCGCAATGGTTCGGACTGCTTTGCCAATGTGCTCTCCATATTTAACCACAGCCCTTCCCTTGGCAATTTTCCGAAGGGCCACTTTATGGCCAAAAGGTATTTCCTCTTTTGTTTTAACCTTCGTTCCTTTTGGAAAGTGAAGAACTGTTCCCGCTTTTATCAGAGATTTCGCTGTCACCACATTATCCCTGGGATGACTCAAGATTGTTTTCCCAACATTCCTAGACTTCATATTTTTCAATATAAAAGAATTTTAAACGAAATTCCACTTCGATGGGGGAGAAATCCGGTTAGTTTATTTAATCAGTATGCTTGCTTTCTACTCGTTAGCTTCCAGAGTTATCTTAATGTGAACCTTTATAGGTGAAGTCGTCAGGCAGGAGTTAGGCTGGAGATGTTGGGCAAATCAAGTTGGGAGTTTTATAGGTTTAATCGCGTTTCCAGCATTGAATTTTTCCCAGGTAAACAATATAAAAAAAGACCCCAGTAGAAAAACCTGGGGTCTTCTTTTTCTTTTAGTTTAATGAAGTTCTATTTAGCTCACTACGACAACATTGGTTGCCTGTGGACCCTTCGGACCTTCTGAGACCTCGAACTCTACCTCATCGCCTTCATAGAGGGATTTAAATCCATCCCTCTTAATGGCGGAGAAGTGTACGAAGACATCATTTCCATCATCTCTGGAAATGAACCCAAAGCCCTTCTTCTCATTAAACCATTTCACACGACCTTTGGCCACTACAACTCACCTCCTTTCTTCTTTTAAACTTAAGTAAGTTGTAATAGCCTTTGGTCCTTAAAAAAAAGGCCGTAAAAGTCTAAGAAGCACTTTTACGACCTTTTATGATCCAAACAAATACTTCTTACAACCTACGGAATAATCATGTCATTTTATTTCTTATATGTCAAGTGTTTTTTTAGAGAATTCTGAAAAAGTCCAGAACTCTCTGATTACATACCTGCCTGCCCCGCCCTCGGTCGGGACCGGGGCCGGTAGGCAGGGATTATGAAACGATTACACAGATTATAAATGCATTATTTCTCTTCCCTGCTCGCTTTGATCAATTCTATGAAGGGATTAATTGGTTTTGGATACCCGTCCTTCGATTGGTGGACAGTAAAGTGAAGGTGAGTGGGAGATTTTTTAGAATAGGCCTTTACCCCAGTCCTTCCCACCGTTCCTAATCTCTCTCCTTTAGAAACAACCTGGCCGACTTTGATGAAAATCTCATTCAGATGGGCATAGTAATCATATCGACTTTTGATCGGCTCGAAGATCCAGATATAGTTTCCGCCCCGGATTGGGCTCGAAGGCTTCCAATTTAGATTGACCGAAACCACGATCCCTGAAGCAGCAGCGATTACCTCTACCGGTTTCTGTGTCATGTCATCAATGCCATCTTGATTCTTGTCCCGGATAAAAATGTCATGACCAGGATGGCCTTTGTGCTGATTGCCATCGAAGAAATCGTAGCCCTGAATTTGATACCCATCTCCCTCTTTTCCTCCAATGGCAGAAGGTCCATATCCCTTCAGCGGAAAACAAAGACGATCGTCTTGTCCAAGGGTTGCCGTTTTTAAATAAAAATCTTTCAATAAGACCTCGAGACCCTTCAGTTTCTCCTGGGCCTCCTCTTTTGAAATAAGGCGATCTCTGATTTTCGGATAGAGGAGGTGCCATTCAGAAGCTGGATCGTTTTGCGATAGAAGGAGAATAGGTTGACAGAATAAAAGGAGGGTGAATATGAAAAAAGGTCTTAATAAGGGTTCAAGGATTCGAGGGTTCATGGGTTCAAGTGTTTATCCTTAATTCATCATTCATAACTCTTCATTATCTTTGGAAGCAAGTATGTGTAAGTGTTTCTTCTATTCTTTCTATTTCAAAAGTGATGGCATGTAGCTTCATGACATTTCTCCCTGACCAAGCGGATTGCCCTGGATTGATGGAAAAGGTTTCTCCTATACGATCCATGTAAGCGCCGGAGAGTTCTGGCGACTCATGGATATGGCCATGAAGGGTTAAAAGAGGCTGATTCCTTTCAATGAAGGTTTTGATGGATCGACTTCCTGCTGATTTTCCTCCTTGGATGAGATCCAATCGGGTCCCAGAAGGAGGAGAATGCATAATATAGATTGTCCTATTTGGATGGAGAGGTTTTGGAAGTCGATCTAAATCTTCCTCAATCGTTTCTCGTCCTCTGAGATAGAGATAAGGATCGATAGGAGTCAGTTGGTCAGTCTGATCAGAGGATCGAATATAAGATGGATTCTTTTGTGGAGGCCAAGGGGCTTCCAGATCATCCATCTTCTCATAGTCTTTTGGTCGAAACGGGGTCGGAGGGACAAAAGGGTATCCAATGAGTTCATATCCATTTTTGAGTCGATAACTTCTCTGATTCAGATCAATGATTCTTTCTAAGGGTTCCTTAAAAAGATAAGGATAACTCAGATCCCAGTTTCCAGATATGAGAAAAATTTGTTGAACAGAAGTGGTCTCAAATATCCTTTTAAAGAGAAGGAAAAGAAACTGGTCAATAAATGTTTTCTGATTTGGAACCATATCTTCATATCGTTTTGTTGGAGGGAAGGAGGGAAGGAGGTCGCCCCCTATGACAATGATTTCTGATGAGGAAGAAATGGCAAGGGATAAGAGTCCCTGGTAGAGATGAATTTCACCATGGAGATCTGAGGTATAGAGGACTTTCATCCTATTCGTCAAAGTCCTCCGAAAGGATCCATTTATTTTTTGTTTTCAACAATTTGAAGGTTACCTTGCAATAGGAACATAGGATGAGGTCCCCTGGTTTCTCGTTTCCTTCAAGAGGGATATCCGCGTCACAGATGGGGCACTCTAATTCAATGGACATGAATGGCCTCCTTGTTTTCTTATAGGAATTTCAATATTTAAAATCTTAAAAAAAATCAAGCCATTTTTTCTTTTTTAGTGTTTCCCCTAAATATTTTGAATTTTTTTCTTGCATCCGAGTCTAAAATTATATAAAAAATACAGAGTCGAAAGGAAGAGTTTTGATGAACAGAAAAGTCGCTATTATTAGTTCGTTAGTTGTCATCTTTGCCATTGCTATCCTTTTATTGGGATGTCCGCCTCCAGTGGTCAGAGTTAGACCACCTGAACCTCGGGTGGAATATTATGGAACACCCCCCTATCCAGAGGCTGTTTGGAGATCTGGGTATTGGGCTTATAGGGGAAGGGAATGGGTTTGGATTCCAGGCCATTGGGCGAGACGTCCAGCGCCACATGCCCATTGGGTCCCTGGTCATTGGGAACCGAGGGGGGGAGGTTGGGTCTGGATCGATGGCCGTTGGGAGTACTGATGAAACTGAAAGTTAAGAGTTAAGAATTGAGAATTAAGAGTTTAGATTTTTTAATTCATAACTCATTACTCTTAACTCATAACTCATAATTCTTAACCCATAATTCTAAATTGAGGTGTTGTAGTGTTTGGTCTAGGGTTCCAGGAAATTCTGTTGATCCTTGTGATCCTCTTTTTGCTCTTTGGAGTGAAAAAACTACCAGAGATTGGGAAGGGACTTGGGGAGACGATGAAGGAGATCAGAAAAATTCGGAATGAGAGAAAGGCAGGGAAGGAAAAAGACCAAGAGGATCAAAAAGGGGACCTGATTTCAAATATAAAGAAAGAAGTTGAAGAAATTCCAGGTTTAAAGGAAGCCAAAGAGATCAAAGAGACCGCCGATAAAATCAAGAGCATTACAAAATTCCTAAAATAGCCTTCATTGCTATTGATTCATCCAATCAACTCGCCTCAATGCCTCCTCTGGCAAGAACGCACTTCATCTAAATTGGGTTAGCTCTTCGAGGGGCTTCCGGTGGCCTTCTGGAGACTCATCCGGAATGCCGATGGGAAGCAAAGAAACCGCTCGAGTTGTCTCAGGGAGTTTAAAAATTTTTTGGATAGAAGCTTCAGCCTCTGTTCCCCAAATCCCAATCCAGCCAGCCCCCAAACCTAAGCTGTGGGCCGCCAAGGTCATATTCTGTGTGGCGGCTGCTCCGGCTTCGATCGCATGAAGGGGATCAATCCGACGATCCACACAGACCAGGATGACCACAGGTGCTTCATTGATGCCCAGGTGGAGCACACTCTCCCTGGCTGCTTTATCCAATGCATTTTTTAGACTTTGGTCTTTGATCACGATAAATTTCCAGGGTTGAAGATTGCTGAAAGAAGGGGCCCACCTTCCAGCCTCGAGAATCATCTGGAGCATCTCCTCATCTATCGGGTTGGGCTTGAATCTACGAACCGTCCTTCGGTTTTTTATTGCTTTCAACACCTCATTCATAGCTCATTCCTTTCTGCAGAGAGATTAATGAATAGCATAGTGAAGTCATCAGGAGAAGTCAATCCTGAAGATTGCCCCAAATCGCGACCGTGTCCATGCCCGTGATCCGTGTTTCTAACATTCCAATTACTGCCTCATTTTAGAGAGAAAAACTTCAAGATCTTTTCGTAAGGGAAGGGAAGGCTGAGCGCCCAATTTTGTAGTCGCAAGGGCTCCGGCCCCATTCGCAAATTTTAAAGCTTCTCGAATCGGTTTGTTTTCAGAGAGGCCGGAGGCAAGAGCTCCCAGAAAGGCATCCCCTGCAGCCGTGGTATCTATCACATTCACCCTGAAGGCGTCCATCCAAAATTCCTCATTTCTGTTTTTGAAAAAGAGGCCTTTTGGACCTAAGGTGATCGCAACATTTTTTATCCCTATGTCCAATAATTTCTTAGCCATTTTTCGAATTTCTTGACCCCCCTTCCATTTTATCCCTGTCAGGGACTGAGCCTCCCACTCATTGGGGACAATAAAATCGACCAAGGAGAGAATATTGGACGGGAGCCGAATGGGAGGGGAGGGATTGAGAAGGGTGATGGCACCATGTTTTTTTGCCATCTTCAATCCCATCTTAACCGTTTCGATGGGAATCTCGAACTGGGTCACAAAGACCTTTATTTCTTTCCAAGGTGGGCTAATTCTCTTTAAGTCTTTTACAGAAAGAGAACCATTTGCCCCTGGAGAGACAATAATCCTGTTCTCTCCATTCGGAACCAATTCGATCAAAGCTATTCCTGTTGAAAGTTTATTATTCTTAAGAAGGTACTTTTGGTGAAGCCTATTTTTGACCAAGTAATGGTGGTAGGATTTTCCATAAGAATCATTGCCCAACTTGGTCATAAAGATTACCTTTCCACCCAAACGTTTTGAGGCGATGGCTTGATTGGCACCTTTTCCTCCAAAGATGGTTACGAGATTCTCTCCCTGGATTGTCTCTCCGGGATGATGGAAACGAGGAATTCTGAGGATGAGATCAATATTAGAACTTCCAATAACGAGAATTTTTTTAATCACGAATCTCCCTGTTCAAGTCACTTCAATCTTGATAGAAAGAGTTCTAAGAAACCCCCTGCATTGACTCCCAAACAGACTTCTACCTTCAGGCCTTCTTCGACTTCTGAGGTCTTGCCGTAATGCTCCCCCTCTTGAGTTTCCACATGAATCGAAAGTCTCTCTTTTCTCACCAGCGTGGGATCAATCACCACCCCCACCGCGAGGGGATCGTGAAGATGGATGAGTTCCATATTCCTAAACTGGTGCCTGACCGAATGATACCCAGTCGCCTCAATAAGAAATTTTGAAATAGAATTATTGACGGGTTTCACCCTCTCTTCCATCCATTGAGGCGTAAGAGATACCTGATGGGTGACGTCAAGTGGAACCAGGGTGATCGGCAATCCTGATTCCAACACAATCTTTGCCGCCAAAGGGTCAGAAAAGATATTGAATTCGGCATGGGGTGTCACGTTTCCTCCTGTTCGAACTGCACCACCCATGATTACAATCTCTTTCAGTTTTCCCATCCCCTCTGAATCTTTTCGAATGGCTAAGGCTAAATTGGTAAGTGGAGCCGTGGCAATTAAAGTCATTTCATCTGGATACTGGCGTGCCATCTTTGTGATGAGATCTTCTGCAGGTCCAGGATAAAATTGCCACCATTCCTTTCCTTCTTTGCAATCTATCTTAGCCCCTCCCAATCCATCTTTTCCATGGACAGAATGGGCATAAATGGTTTTCCCTTTTAAGGGTTGATCAGCTCCCTTGGCAATAAGCGGTTTTTTTGGGGGCTGGATGAGAGAAAGTACTTTTTGGATATTTTTAAACACTTGGTCCAATGGGACATTCCCGTTGACACCGGTCACTGCTTTCACATCCAGTTCAGGTGAATGAAATGCGAGGATTAAAGCCAGGGCATCATCCACCCCCACATCACAATCCATCATTACCTTCTTCATTATTGCTTTGTCTCCTCAAACAAGAATTAAACCGTCGAAGAGAGGGTTTTTAGATTGTTCAATCATAACTTTCATCTTTAGGACATAGTCGGGTCGAACCGCATCTTTCCACCGTGGAAGGCCTCCCACCCAGACATATCGAATCAACTCCTGAAAGGAAGCCCTGTTGAAAAGATATTCACCGATACCAATTTTATCATCTTTCTGATTGATCACAAAAGGGATGTTGATCCTTTTCGCAAATTTCTGAATCAGCTCTTCGATCAAGGTCCGGGTTTTGAAGCCTTCCGGTTTTTGTTTAAAATCCTCTCGTTTTTTAGGGAAGGGGAAAAGCTTGTAGACATCTCCAATAAAACCCCTGTGATCTATTCCGTAAATCGCGCCTATCAGGTTTCCAATATCTTCATGTTCGATCCGATAGATTTCCCATGGTGTTTTATAGGTTTCATCATTCTTCTCTGCGGCTTGATCCATATCATGACAAAAATCCTGTGCGAAAAGGAAGTATTGATCGAGCAGAATTATATCGGTCTCAATATTAAAGAAACCGAAGGCGATCTTCCCGTGACTGATAGATTCAAACTCGAGAGGCATCTTCATCCCTTAAAATCATTTGTGGATGCTTCATTATACCGCAAATGATGTCTAACCCATGTAAGTTTTTTGCTAAAATTCCCTTGACCCTCAATTCATTCAGCATTAATATGTTGAATGAATTCATATAACCGTATTAAATTGTTTGACATTTGTCCCTCACCCCCTCCCTCTCCCCGTTGGGGAGAGGGAGGGGGTGAGGGGGCTTGAGCTGTATCCTTTTTGCGTTTGCATTAATAAAAAAGGAGGGACTATAGGATGAGAAATTTTGCATTGTGTATGAGTTTAATTTTTGTTTTAGTTGGTTGTTCTAAAACGCCACAGGAAGTGGTTGAGTTAAAGAGGTTTCCTATTGATAGTCTTGAGGGGATTATTACGCAGTCTGGCGTCCAGTTTGACAAGGAAGTTTCATGTGATGGCAATGGATCTTTGAAAATGGTGGCTACAGAGCCTACTGTGGTGAGGTTGTTTGAGTTGGGGGACATCGATGTTGAGAATGCACGCTTGATTTATCAGGCAAAGGTGCGTACAGAGGGGGTAGAAGGGCAAGTTTATTTGGAGATGTGGTGCCATTTTCTTGGCAAAGGAGAGTTTTTTTCCAGGGGGTTACAGACCCCACTGACTGGCACGACAAATTGGACAACCGAAGAGATACCGTTCTTCTTGAAAAAGGGAGAAAATCCTGACAATGTGAAACTCAATCTGGTGATCAATGGCAAGGGCACAACCTGGATCGACGATATTCGGATTTTGAAAAGTCCGCTTCAATGAAACTCAGTATAGAAGGTGATGGAAAATGCCAAAACTGATTAAGAAGAGATCGGAAAAGGCGGGTCTTCCACCCGGGAGTCTCGTTCATATCGGGGAAGAAAAGACCCAGGAATCGAAGATCACCATCATGGATTATGATGAGACGCATTTTCAAGAGAAAGAAATAAAAACGATTGAGGAATGTTTTGCTTTTAGAGATATGCCGACCGTCACATGGATCAATGTGGATGGCCTTCATCAAGTTGAGATTTTAGAAAAACTGGGGGAATACTATGGATTTCATCCACTCATGCTGGAAGATATCCTGAACACGGATCAACGTCCAAAAATGGAGGATTATGGTAAATACATTTACATCGTTTTGAAGATGCTTAGTTACATGGATAATAGCAATGAGATCGTTACAGAGCAGATCAGTTTAATCCTGGGTCCGAATTTTGTCATCTCTTTTCAAGAGAAGAAGGGGACTGTTTTTAACCCCATCCGGGAGCGAATCAGAAACGATAAAGGCCGCATCAGGAAAATGGGGTCCGATTATCTCGCTTATTCTTTGTTAGACTTGATCGTTGATAATTATTTCATCATCATGGAAAAACTGGGAGAAAAGATAGAAATTCTGGAAGAAGAGTTGGTTACACAGCCAACACCCGAAACCTTACAGATCATCCATCATTTAAAAAGGGAGACGATTTTTTTTACGGAAGGCGGTTTGGCCTTTAAGGGAGGTCGTGAGCGGTCTTGAAAGGGGAGAATCATCGCTGATGAAAGAGTCTATCCGGATATATCTCAGAGATGTTTACGACCATACCATTCAGGTGATTGATACCATCGAGACATTTAGGGACATAGTTTCCGGCATGCTGGATATCTATCTTTCAAGCGTTAGTAACCGGTTGAATTCGGTGATGAAGGTATTGACCATCATTGCTACAATATTTATGCCCCTCACCTTTATTGCAGGAATTTATGGGATGAATTTTAAATATATGCCGGAACTGGAGTGGCGTTGGGGTTATTTGATGTTCTGGTTGATTATGATAGGTATCGGTGCCTTCATGCTAATCTATTTCAAAAAAAAGAGATGGCTGTAAAATTCCTGGAGTCTTGATAAGATTAAGAAACAGCCATGGCAGAAGACGATATGAAGCGATTGTCTTTTTAAATTCTTCTTCAGCAAGGGTCTTAATCCACAATTTGTTCTAAAACTCGATCTCAGATGCCAGAATCCATAGGCAGCCTACCTCCTCAAATTCTTATTGACTTTATTGCACGAACTTTAATACACTTTACTTGAAATTTCCGTCTCCTACCATAACCTTTAACCCGAAAAAGATTCAGAAGGCCACCGAAGCCGATCAAAGGAATCGGATGATGTTCCACCTGGGAAAGGATTATGCCCTTTATGCGGAGTTGTTCAAACGAAAAGGCGATAGATTAAAAGATTAGGAGAATCTCGGCAAAGCCATAGAAATCTTCAAAGAATGTGGCGCCGACGGCTGGGTCGAAAAAGCTGAAAAAGAATTGGCAACAATTTGATTAAAAGGGGACAGGCTACTTTTTAGTATTGCATAATTCGGCGGAGGAATTATTTCTTTCTTGATTGTTAAAAATTGGATACTGTAATTTCAAAAAGTAGCCTGCCCCCTTTTTCCCTCTCTTTATACTTCATTTGGTTCTTCCGGAAGTTGAGCACCATGCCAGACGGCTACGATCCAGACAGTTTTTCCTTTTACACGATAAAAGAAACGGTAAGGACTTACAATAATTTCACGAAAAGGAAGATCAGGAAATTCCGGCAGTGCCCTGCCAGATTGGGGGAACTTTCTGAGTCTGGACAAGACCTTTTCCGCCTTGCGCCGGAAAGCAACCGCCGCGGGTGGATTTTCGTGGTAGATATAAGCAATGGCTGCAAGGAACTGTTTGCGCCCCGAAGGAGTGAAAAGAACTTTCAAGGTTTCGTCTCTTTTAAGAAGGAATCGGCTTCAGCGAGAACCACCTCAAGGTCAACCCCCTTGCCCGCCTCGATCTCTTTTTCGCCACGAGCGAGGAGGCGTAAAATTTCCAGTTCATGCTGGGAATGCTTATAAGCTTCAATGCTGACCATCACTGCAGCAGCCCGCCCTCTCTGGGTAATGACAAGAGGTTCCCCGGAAGCAGTCATTCGCTTTACGATAGATGTAGCATCTTGTCGAAGATCGGTAATCGGTATGATATTAGGAATTTTCGCCATTGGTAATACCTCCTACAATAGTATTAATGATACTACCAATTGTAGTAGAAATCAAGAATGATTTTGGCGCCCAATGAAGAGCTGAGCTGTCCCCTTTTTAACCGATCATCCTTTTGAAATCTTCTTCAGTCAGGATCTTAATTCCTAATTCCTTGGCTTTGTCGAATTTGGAGCCGGGATCTTCGCCCACCACGACGAAGTCCACCTTCTTGGAGACGCTGGAAGCAGTCATTCCACCCAAGGATTCCACCAGATTTCGAGCTTCCTCTCTACCAAAATCTTTGAGGGCTCCTGTGAAAAGAAAGGTCTTGCCTGCCAATTTTCCCTTTTCCTTGATTTTGGGTTCGATCACCTTGACCCCGGCCTTCTTCAATAATTCAATGGATTCCTTATTCTTCTTATCTCTGAAGAATTGATGCATACTCGCTGCAACTTCTGGACCTATCCCTTCTACCCCCATGAGATCCTTTTCTGAGAGGCGGAAGAAATCGTCGAGCCGTAGGAAATGGCGAGCCAAGTCTTCTGCAGTGGTTTCACCCACGTGACGGATGCCAAGGGCATAAAGAAACTTTGACAGGGATTTGGTTTTGCTCTTTTCAATGGCGTCAATGATATTTTGGGCTGATTTATCTGCCATCCGTTCCAATTCAATGAGTTTTTCTTTATTGATGTAGTAAATATCTGCCACGTCCTTGATCAACCCTTTGTCCACCGATTGATCGATCAGTTTCACACCAAGGCCTTCGATATCCATTGCCCGTTTGGAAGCAAAATGTTTGATCCGGCCTTTTAGCTGGGCCGGGCAATCCAGACCGATGCAGCGATGGATGGCCTCCTCTTTGATAACCTCTGCTCCGCACACCGGACACTTTGACGGCATCCTGAACTTCTTTTCCGTTCCTTTCCGTTTTGAAGTAATGACCTGAACCACTTCAGGAATGACATCTCCTGCCCTCTGGATGACCACTGTATCTCCCACTCTTACATCTTTCTTGTCAATCTCATCCTGATTGTGAAGCGTAGCCCGGCTGACCTCGACCCCTCCCACTTTCACAGGTTCCATGACCGCTACGGGTGTGATGGCTCCAGTCCTTCCAACCTGGACAATGATATCCAATATCTTTGTGGTCTCCTGTTTGGGTTGAAATTTAAATGCCAGTGCCCAGCGCGGACTTCGAGAGATTTCACCGAGCCTTGTCTGCAGATCAAGGCGGTCCACCTTGATCACAATTCCATCAATCTCATAGGGAAGGGTTTCCCTCTTCTCGTTCATTTTATGGTAATATTCCAAAACTTCATCGATATTCTGGCATCTCTGAATATTGGGATTCGTCCTCAAGCCCCATTTGGGAAAGGTCTGGAGGATTTCCGAATGGGTTTTAAATGTCCGACCAGTAACCTCCCCCAGGCCATAACAGTAAATTTCCAGAGGTCGCTCTGCAGTGATCTTTGAATCGAGTTGCCGAACTGAACCCGCTGCTGCATTTCTTGGGTTGGCAAAAAGAGGTTCCCCTATCTCTTCTCGTTTTCGATTGAGTTCCTTGAATTTCTTGAGTTGTATGATCACTTCACCTCGAACCACCAACCGTTCTGGGACTGGGACTTCCTTTCGAATGAGTTGAAGAGGGATGGTCTTGATCGTGCGGAGATTCTGGGTGATGTTTTCGCCATTGACTCCATCGCCACGGGTGGAGCCCACGACAAACTGCCCCCGCTCATAAACGAGTTCAACCGCCAACCCATCGAGTTTGGGTTCTGCTACATAGGTAATCTCTGCAGAGTATCCTAAAAACTTCTTTACCCTTTTATCAAAATCTTTTGCTTCAGATTCGTCGAAAGCATTAGCCAGACTGAGCATGGGAAAGGTGTGTCTGACGATTTCGAAGGCTTCTAAAGGAGTTGCGCCAACCCTCTGAGTGGGTGAGTTTGGAGAGCGAAGCTTGGGGTATTCCTCTTCGAGCTTCTCCAGTTCCCTCATCAGACGGTCGTATTGAGCATCGGAGATTTCTGGCTGATCAAGGATGTAATAACGGTTATTATGATATTCGATCTCCTCGCGGAGTTTTTCTACCCTTTTTTTTATTGCCTCTGATGCCATCAAACCCATTTTAGACAGGATGGATAGCCTTGTCAAATTGGATAAATCGCATAGGGTATAGAGCATAGCGCATAGCGGGAAACAAAATGGAATTAAGTATGGGTAGAAGCGAATTTAGTCGCCTAAAAGGCTGTGCTTCAGGGGACCCCACCCAAACCTTATTTTTTTGGTTGGTTCCTGCCTGCCGGTAAGAAAAGATGGCCTATCTGTGACAAAAGTTTCAACAGCAACCAAGAGGGCTAAATATGGGGTTAAGGAGAGAGGGTTTTGACAGATATTGGGGTCTTGTGAATGGAAGGAAAAAATTGAATTAAGTATAAAATTTTACTTGACAAATTTAAATTTTCGGTATATTTCTAATCGCCAAGTGGTAAAAAGTGGGAAAAGGTGGTATGGTTTCCTAAAATGAGGGGGAAAAAACGATGTTCCGGGGTAGGTATGAGCACGCCATAGATTCTAAGGGTCGAATCAGCATTCCTTCAAAATTCAGAGAGATCCTCAATAAAAAATATGACGATCGATTAGTCATCACCAATTTTGACCATTGTCTGGTCGCATTCCCTTATGAAGAATGGTTCAATTTGGTAGAGCAGAAGGTGGGTTCCTTCTCTCTCGTAAGAAAAGAAACGAGCGCCTTTTTAAGGTTCTTTTATTCGAGTGCCATTGATTGTGTCATTGACAAGCATGGAAGGCTTCTCATCCCTCAGACCTTAAGAGATTATGCGAACCTTCAAAAAGATATCATATTGGTGGGCGAAGGACGATTCATAGAAATCTTTGCCAAGGAGCGTTGGCAGGAAGTAGCTCAGCAGGCGGAAGAGGGTTTTGATCAAATTAGAGATACTTTAGCTAATCTGGGAATTTAATCGTTACTCGTGAATCGTGATTGGTGAATCGTGAACTTATTAAATCACGAACCACGAGCCACGAATCACGGACTATGGGACTTAAACACATCCCTGTTTTAGTGGAAGAGGCGATGACATTTTTGAGATGCGAGCCTGGTTGTACTTATGTAGATGCTACCTTGGGAGGAGGCGGACACGCTTCAGAAATTTTGAAACGGACCGCACCGGATGGAGTGGTCATCGGGATGGAATGGGATGAAGACGCCCTCGCTGAAGCAAGAAATGTATTAATGCCCTTTGGCGATAGGGTAAAAATATTTAGAGAAAATTTTATTCATCTCCCCGACTTAATGAAGGCTGAATCCGTCGATGGGATTCTACTCGATTTGGGACTTTCTTCCATCCAACTCGAAAAAGAGGGAAGGGGGTTCAGTTTTAAAGGAGAGGGTCCCCTGGATATGAGGATGGATCAACGGATCAACGACACTGCAGCCCATCTGATCAACCGGCTTTCATTGGAGGAGCTGGAATATACTCTGTTTCACTATGGCGAAGAGAGTTGGGCCAAGAAAATTGCCAAAGCTATCGTTCAGGAGAGAGAGCGAGAACCCATCAGGACCACCCAGACTTTAAGAAAGGTCATCCACCGTTCGATTCCCAGACGGTTTCATTCTCGGAGAATTGATCCTGCCACGAGAACCTTTCAAGCCCTTCGTATCAGGGTGAATGATGAATTGGAAAATTTGAGAAAGATACTGGAAACTGGATGGACAATCTTAAAAAAGGGAAGACGGATGTGTGTCATCTCTTTTCACTCCCTTGAAGATCGGATGGTTAAAGAGACTTTCCGAAGACTGGAGAAGGAAGGAGAGGTGTGTATCCTGACCAAAAAACCTGTCACGCCTTCTGAGGAAGAACGGAAGAGGAATCCCCGATCCCGCAGTGCCAAACTGAGGTGTGCGGAGAGGATTTAAGATGTCAAAGACCATGAACAAAAATAGAGATCGAATCCTCTGGACAGGGGAAGATTCAAAGGTCAGACCCAAGGGAATAAAATTGAATCTCCTCATCCTTTTCACCCTCCTCATGTTTTTTTTCATTGGGGGTTCCTTGTTCTATGTTTGGTCAAGAATTCAGGTGATCCAGCTCGGATACGAAATTTCGAATGCCCTGAAGGAAGAGAGGGTGCTCACCGAAGCCAACAAAAAGTTGCGGTTGGAGATCGCTACGCTCAAATCCTATACGCGGATTGAAAAATTAGCTGTGGAAGAGTTGAGAATGGCCAAACCCAAACCCGAGCAGGTGATCGTGATTCGATGAAACGGAAATCCATCAATTGGTTCAAGGTCCGGATCATCTTTCTCTCCTGTCTCCTCTTCTTCTGTTTTGTGCTCATACTGGGGAGGATGTTTCAGCTTCAGGTGCTGAAAAAGGAGCAGCTCTATAAGCTGGCCGCTCAACAGCAAAATGTTCAGATTCCCCTCGTTCCCAAGCGTGGGACGGTTTATGATACCAAGGGAAATGAACTGGCAGTCAGCATTGAGGTCGACTCGGTTTATGCCGATGCCCGGAAAGTCGTTGACGTAGAAAAGACGGCCAATGAGCTTGCCTCGATTCTTCAGATCGATCGGAAGGAATTGAAACAGAGATTGAAGAACCATCGACCCTTCGAATGGGTTCAAAGAAAAATCTCCTCGAAAGAAGCCGAACGGATCAAAGCCCTTCAGCTCCCCGGCCTCTCTTTTTTAAAAGAGAACCGACGTTTCTATCCCAATTCCAAACTAGCGGCTCATCTTATCGGTTTTGTAGGCCTCGATTCGAAAGGTCTGGAGGGAGTAGAATTTCAATACGATGCCTTGCTCAATGGAGAGAACCATGTATGGACTGCCGCCAGAGATGCCTTAGGTCGGGAGATTGCCATGGGCAACGTCCCTTTTGAAAAAGAGGATCATTACCGGAATATCGTCCTAACCATCGACAAACCCATTCAACATATCACCGAGACAGAGTTAGATAGAGGTGTTGAAAAGTGGGGGGCGAAGGGAGGCATGGCCATTGCCATGGATCCCTTGACCGGAAAGATCCTTGCCATGGCGTCCTACCCGACTTTCAATCCAAACCAATTCATCCAGTACCGCTCCAAAAGTTGGAGGAATGAAGCTGTCTCTGATGTCTTTGAACCCGGTTCCCTTTTTAAAGTCTTTCTCGCCGCGGCAGCCCTGGAGGAGCAGGCGGTTCGGCCTTCAGATTCTTTCTTTTGCGAGAATGGTTCCTATACGGTTTATGATCGAACGATCCATGATCACTCCAAACATGGGTGGCTCACCTTTCAGCAGATCATCAAGTTCTCCAGTAACATCGGAGCATCAAAGGTGGGTGAGAAGATGGGAAGGGAACGTTTCTACCGATATATTTCTGCATTCGGATTTGGTGAGAAGACTCGGATTAATCTTCCAGGAGAAGGAAAAGGAATAGTCCACCACCCGAGATATTGGCCTCCTGTTGCCTTAGACACCATCTCCTTCGGTCAGGGAATTTCAGTGACGGGGATTCAATTGGTGACCGCCCTGTCAGCCATTGCCAATGGCGGATTCCTGATGAAGCCTTATGTCGTAGAGAAGATTATGGATGAGAAAGGGGAGGTGGTCCAATCTTTTCAACCGGAGATTGTCAGGAAGATCATTTCAGAGGAAACAGCTAAAAAGGTGACAGCGCTACTTAAGGCGACTACTGAGAAAGGAGGGACAGGGGAGGGAGCAGTGCCCGCAGGATATGAGGTGGCTGGAAAAACTGGAACGGCGCAGAAGGTGGATTCTTTATTAGGTGGGTACTCTGAAGACCGCTATACCAGCGGGTTTATGGGATTTGCTCCTGCCGAGGAACCTAAACTCGTACTCTTAGTCGTCATTGATGAACCCCAGGGAAACAACTACGGAGGAGTGGTCGCTGCTCCGATATTTAAAGCAATTATGGAAAAGGCCCTTCCCTACCTCAATGTCATTCCAAAGGGGACGATGATTGTGAAGAACGAACTTGATTCCGCACCCAAAAAAGGGGCATTGGAACCCCAACCCTTGATTGATGGGGTGAAGGTTGGGAAAGGAGCAGGGATGGTGGTGATGCCAGACCTCACCGGCTTATCCATGCGGAATGCCTTGAGCCGCATGGAGGGGAGGGGACTGATCATCAGGGTTTCAGGGAATGGAAAGGTCGTGGAACAGACCCCCAGACCAGGGACGGTGATTGAAAAAGGAGACATCTGTTATTTGAAGTTTCAGTCCCCATCATAATGCCCCTATGGAACTGAGGAAATTATTGGAAGGCGTTGAGATCAGAAAAATCACCGGAGAAACTCTCAAAGAGATCGAGGGAATTGCTTACCATTCGAAGCAGATCCGAAAGGGTTTTCTTTTTGCAGCCATTCAAGGGATGGAGGTAGACGGACACCGATTTATTGAAGAAGCGATCGAGAGGGGCGCGGAGGCCGTTGTTTTGGAAGAAGAGCGAAAAGTCTCCAACCAGACCATGATTTTAGTTCCTAACAGCCGTCAGGCTCTGGCAAAGATTTCATCAAACTTTTATGGCGATCCATCCTCTCGGGTCAGACTCATTGGTATTACCGGAACCAATGGAAAGACTACTACCACCTATCTCTTAGAGTCAATTTTTAGAAAGGCTGGATGCACGGTAGGCGTGATCGGGACGATCAATTATCGGTTCGGGGAAAAGATAACCCCTGCCCCCAACACCACGCCGGAGTCCTTAGATCTACAAAGAATCCTCGGGGAGATGTTGAGGGAGGGGACTTCTCATGTGATCATGGAAGTCTCCTCCCATGGGCTCGATCTTGACCGCGTTTTTGGGTGCCAATTTGATGGTGCGGTCTTCACGAATTTTACCTCTGAACATCTCGATTATCATAAAACCCTGGAACAATATTTTGAAAGCAAAAAAAAGCTCTTCTCGGATTATTTGATGAAGAGCCGTAAAAAAAGAAGGTTTGCCGTGACGAACCATGACGACCCCAGAGGAGAAGAGATGGTTAAAGGGATTGACCTTCCTACCATCCGTTATGGGCTGAGCCCTTCCTGTGATATCACGGCGGATCAGGTGATCTCTTCCTTTGAAGGTCTTTCCTGCAGGCTCAGAACTCCCAAGGGCGATTTTCCCGTCCATTCGAAATTGATCGGGAACTTCAATCTTTACAATATCCTCGCTGCTGTGTCTGTAGGGATTGGCATGGATGTTCCCTTAGAAATCCTAAAAGAAGGCGTGGAGGGATTAGAAGGGGTTTCAGGAAGATTTGAGAAGGTGGAGAATGAGAGAGGCATTCATGTCATCGTGGACTATGCTCATACCCACGATGCTTTGGAACGGGTTCTATTAGGGTTGAGGAGTATCTTAGAAAACGGCCCCCAGAACAATGGAAAGATGATCACTGTCTTTGGATGTGGTGGAGACCGGGATCGGACAAAGCGACCTTTGATGGGCGAGGTGGCGGGAAAGGTCAGCGATCTCGCTATTCTTACTTCGGACAATCCAAGGACAGAAGATCCTTTGGCCATCTTGGATGAGGTGGAGAAAGGTTTAAAGTCTCTTCCTTTAAAAGAGTGGGACCAGAATGAAATCAAGTTATGGAGATCGAGAAAGGGATATCTAAAAGTTCCAGATCGAAGGGAAGCCATTCGGATGGCGATCCGATTGGCCCAACCTGAGGATACTGTTCTCATCGCTGGAAAAGGTCATGAGGATTATCAGATCATCGGAAAGAAGAGGTTTCCTTTTGATGATCGCATCGAGGCCAAAAAGGCCTTGGAGGAAAAGTGATTCTTACCATTGAAGAGGTTTTGAGGGCCACAGGAGGGAAACTCCTCCAAGGGAAAGAAAACGCCTTCTTTCAGGGAATTTCCACGGATTCAAGAACGATAGCCGAAGGAGAACTTTTTATCGCCCTGAAGGGGTCTCGCTTTGATGGCCATCATTATGCCTTAGGGGCACTTGAGAAAAAGGCAGGAGGAGTGTTGATCGAAGAGGATAAGGTCGGAGACATTCGATGGAATGGTTATCGATCCAGAGCGGTGATCGCCGTAAAGGACACTCTCGATGCTTTAGGAGACATTGCTCGGGATTGGAGATGCAAATATGGTATTCCGGTGGTGGCATTGACCGGAAGCAACGGTAAGACAACGACGAAAGAGATGATGGCTGCTTGCCTTGAAACTACTTTTCCTATTCTCAAAACAAAGGGAAATTTAAATAATCTTATTGGGGTTCCCCTTACTCTCCTCACCCTTACGGAGAAAGAAAGGGTGGTGGTTCTCGAGATGGGGATGAATGTGCCGGGTGAAATTCGAAGACTGACCGAGATTGTAGAACCCGATGTAGGATTGATCACCAACATCCAAAAGGTTCATCTCGAAGGCATAGGAAGTTTGGAGAGGTTGAAGGAGGAGAAAGGGGAACTCTTCCGGAGGATGAGAAGGGATGGAACGATTTTGGTGAATCAGGATGATCCCCGGGTGGTGGATCTGGCGAGTGATTACCCTGGCCAAAAGATTACCTTTGGGATCGAACATCCTGCAGAGGTGATGGCCAAAGAGATTCGGCTCAGGGGAGCGGAAGGAACCTCTTTCACTTTAATCTTGGAAGAGGAAATGATGGAGATTCATCTTCGGTTATTGGGAAGACATTTCGTTCCGAATGCTCTTTCTGCCATGGCTGTAGCCTGCCTCTTTGGAGTGGAGGTGAAGCAGGCAAAGGAGGCTTTGGAAAATTTTCCACCTTTTCCCTTGAGGATGGAGGTCGTCCCTCTCAAAGGAGGAGAGACCCTGATCAACGATGCCTACAATGCCAATCCTTACTCAATGGAACTCGCCTTGGAGACCCTTGTAGAGGCGAAAGGGAGGGGAAGGGCTATCGCTGTGCTGGGCGATATGTTAGAACTTGGAAATTTTACAAAGGAAGCCCATCAACGAATAGGACAAAAGGTGAGTGAACTTTCGATCGACTTCCTTCTCGCTTTGGGAGAGGAAGCGCCCATTGTCGTAGAGTCGGCGATTCGTCATGGGTTTCCGATGGGGAAGGTAAGAATTGTGGAGAGTCATTCAGAGGCCATCTCCCTATTAAAGCAGATGATTCAAAACGGGGATTGGATATTGGTCAAGGGTTCAAGAAGGATGGCTATGGAAAAGATCGTAGAGGGTTTGACAGAGGGGAGGGCCTAAACCGTGTTATATCATCTCCTTTATCCTCTTCATGAATTATTTTCCTTCTTCAATGTCTTCCGGTATATCACCTTCAGAACCATCTATTCAATTTTAACCGCTCTTCTCATCAGTTTTATCATCGGGCCTTGGTTGATCAAAAAGTTGAGGGTTTTTCAGATTCAACAAGTGGTGAGGGAGGAGGTCCCCTCCCGACACATGGCTAAGAACGGGACTCCCACCATGGGAGGGAGCCTTATCCTCGCTGGTATTCTCATCCCAACTCTTTTCTGGTCCGACCTGACCAATCCGTATGTTTGGATTGTTTTATTGACCACATCGGCGTTTGGCCTCCTCGGTTTTTGGGATGACTGTAAAAAACTCAGGGATAAGAAAGGCATTGGCATTCGGGCTCGATACAAGTTTCCCATTCAGGTGGCTATCGGCCTGGTGGTCAGCTTCATCCTGTTTAACACGATTGATCACGATTCCAGGTTGACCTTTCCTTTCTTTAAAAAAGTGATGCCGGACCTTGGGGGTTGGTACATCCTCTTTGGCATGCTCGTCATCGTGGGCTCGGCCAATGCGGTCAACTTGACCGATGGATTGGATGGATTGGCTATCGGACCCGTACTCATTGCCAGCGCGACCTTTATGCTTTTCTGCTATCTTGCAGGAAATTTCAAATTCGCCAGCTATCTTCAGATTCCCTTTGTCAAAGGAAGTGGAGAATTGACCATCTTATGTGGGGCTCTGGTTGGTTCGGGTCTGGGATTTCTCTGGTTCAATACTTATCCGGCTCAGGTCTTTATGGGTGATGTGGGTTCTCTTTCTTTGGGAGCAGCCTTGGGGACGATCTCTGTGATCACCAAACAAGAGTTTCTTTTAGTCATTGTGGGTGGGATTTTTGTGATCGAAGCCCTCTCAGTCATCATCCAGGTCATCTCTTATCAGGTCCGCAAGAAACGGGTCTTCAGAATGGCACCCATTCATCACCATTTTGAATTGAAAGGTTGGGCTGAACCGAAGATTATCGTCCGATTCTGGATCATTGGTATTATTCTCGGGCTGATTGCCATCAGCACATTGAAGTTGAGGTGAGACCATCGCACATCACAAATTGCAAATCATAAATTGCAAATTGCAAAAGTCAAAATTAAGGATAAATATTTTCATTTTACATTTTGAATTTTTTATTAGAATGATATGGATCTCAAAGGTAAAAAGGTATTGGTCGTAGGATTGGCTCGAACAGGAATCGCTGCAGCAAAATTTCTTAAGGCAAAAGGTTCTCTCGTGACCACCACTGAGGTGAAGCCGGGAGAGGAGATGAAGGAAGCTGTTCAGGAATTGAGAGGGATGGACATTTCGACAGAATGGGGCGGTCATCAGATAGAAACTTTTCTCAACCAGGACACCATTGTGGTGAGCCCTGGGGTTGACCTGAGCATCGAGCCCATTCAGAAGGCCATCAAACATGGAGTGAGAGTCATTAGTGAAATTGAACTGGCTTACCATTTTATCCACGTTCCTATCATCGCCGTAACAGGAACCAACGGAAAGACCACCACCACCCTGCTCATTGGAGAGATGTTGAAAGAGGATGGGAAAAAAGTTGGAGTGGGAGGCAATGTGGGAGAGCCATTGGTCCTTTTTGCAGATGGAAAAGATCAATGGGAGGTTTTGGTGGTTGAGATCTCCAGCTTTCAGTTGGAGGCCATCGAAGATTTTCGGCCAAGAATCTCTGTTCTGCTAAATATTACCGAGGATCATCTGGATCGGTATTCCAGTTATACCGACTACATTGAGGCAAAAATGAGGATTTTTGCGAATCAGAATTCCGGGGATCTGGCTGTCCTCAATAGAGATGATCCCATTGTGATACAGTTTAAAGAGAAGGTGAAGGCGAAAAAAGTTTTATTCAGTTTAAGTGAAAAGCTTGATGAGGGCGCATTTTCAAATGGCCAAACGATCTCTCTTAGACTGGGAGGGAAAAGAGAAGAATACTCCTTAGCCAAGACACCTTTGAAGGGGGTTCACAATGTGGAAAATATGATGGCAGCCCTCACCACGGCCAGGATCTTTGGTTGTTCAAAAAAAGCGATCCAGGCCGTCCTCAATCGGTTTGAAGGCCTTGAGCATCGTCTCGAATTTATTCGGGAGATTGAAGGGGTTCGTTTCTACAATGACTCCAAGGGGACGAATGTAGGTTCAGTGGTCAAATCTCTCCAGAGTTTTTCAGAACCCGTGATCCTGATCGCGGGAGGGAAGGATAAAAATGGGGATTTAAGCCCCCTTGAGGAATTGATTCAGAAACGGGTCAAACATCTAATCCTGATCGGAGAGGCTAAAGAAAGAATGAACCGCGAACTCGGAGGGCTGACCGATACGGTCATGGCGAAAACCATGGAAGAGGCAGTGCTCCTCGCCCATCAAAAAGCAAAGGCAGGAGAGGTAGTTCTCCTCTCACCAGCTTGTTCGAGTTTTGATATGTTCAAAGATTATAAGGAGAGAGGCAAGGTATTTAAAGAGTCGGTATTTAGGTTAAGCACCAAATCCCAAGCACCAATATCCAAATAAATCTCAAACACCAATGACCGAAAGTTTTGGTAATTGGAATTTGGTTATTGGGGCTTATTTGGAATTTGGGATTTCAAATAGTTCATTTAGAAGATAGAGGAGATTGAGTCAAACCAGTGAAGGGAAAGAGAAGAATTGATTTTATTCTTTTGATCGCCGCCCTCGCCTTAGTAGGGATTGGGATTGTGATGGTCTACAGCACCAGTGCGATCATCGCTGGGGATCGCTTCGGAGATCCTTACTACTTTCTAAAGAGACAGGCCCTCTATGCAGCGGTCGGTTTTGTTCTGATGATCCTCATGATGTTCTTCCCTTACGAAATTCTGAAGCGGTTTGCCTATCCCATTCTCATCTTTTCCATTCTTCTCTTGATTGCCGTGTTGATCCCGGGGATCGGACATCGGGCGGGTGGAGCCATGCGTTGGTTGAAGATCCAGTCTTTCTCTTTTCAACCCTCGGAATTTGCCAAGTTGGGTTTGGTAGTTTTTCTCGCCTACTTTTTGGCTAAGAAAGAGGAGAAGATTCGGAGCTTCTCATTCGGATTTCTTCCCACCGTTCTCCTTTCTGGTCTCGTCATCGCTTTGGTGATGAAGGAACCCGACTTCGGAGCAGCCTTCTTCCTTACAGCGATGGTTTTTCTCCTTCTCTTCGTCAGCGGTGCCAGGGTGATCTATATTGTCAGCGCCTTTTTAGTTGCCATTCCAGTGGCTTATACTCTTTTGATGAATGGTGGGTATCGTTATAAAAGGTTGACGAGTTTCATCCGACCTTGGGAGGACCCTTCTGGCACCAGTTTCCAAATTATTCAATCCTTCCTTTCATTCGGCTCCGGAGGTCTCTTCGGATTGGGATTGGGAGAAGGAAGGCAGAAACTCTTCTTCCTTCCTGCTCCCCACACAGACTTCATCTTTTCTGTCATTGGAGAGGAGTTGGGTCTGGTCGGTGCGATGGTCGTTGTGCTCCTTTTCTTCATTCTGACCCTCAGAGGGATCCAGATTGGGCTTTCTCTCGAGGAGCGGTTTGGTGCCTATTTGGCATTGGGAATCACCTTGATGATCTCCCTTCAGGCTGTGATCAATATGGGAGTGGTCCTGGGACTCCTTCCCACAAAAGGGTTGACCCTTCCTTTGGTCAGTTATGGAGGGACATCCTTGGTAGCTAATTTAGTCGGGGTGGGGATACTTCTCCACCTTTCGACCCATGTGGAACGAAGATGAGGTGTGTAATTGCTGGGGGAGGTACAGGAGGTCACTTTTTCCCGGGTATGGCGATTGCTGAGGCATTCGTTGAAAGAGAGAGGGGGAACGAAGTCCTATTTATTGGAACAGAAAGAGGGATTGAAGCCAGGGTATTACCAGGAGGGAGATTTCCGCTGAGAACGATTAAAGTGAAACCCATTAAAGGGAAATCTCTTCTGGAGAAGGGTAAAGCGATTTGGAGCTTACCGATGGCCATCTCTGAAGCTTATTCGATCTTAAAAGAGTTTCAACCCCAACTCGTGTTGGGCGTTGGAGGATATGCCTCCGGTCCAACTCTTTTAGCCGCTTTCTTTCTCGGAATGAAAAGGGCCATCCAGGAGCAGAATGTGATGCCTGGAATGACTAATCGAATTCTGAAGTGGTTCAGCCAACAGATCTTCGTCTCCTTCGAAGAGGCAAAGAAATACTTCCCTGATAAGAAGACCATTGTGACTGGCAACCCGATCAGGAAAGAATTCTTTGCCAGTCTGAAGGAAGGCAAAGGAGAGATAAAGAAAAGGGATCGATTCACCCTCCTCATCTTTGGGGGAAGTGCAGGGGCACATCGGATCAATCAGGCGATGATGGGAGCTCTGGACCAACTTCAAGGGATAAAATCCTCGCTAAAAATCATTCATCAAACGGGAAAAGAAGATCTCGATTTCGTATCAAAAGAGTATCGGGAAAAGGGGTTTGATGCATTGGTCAAGCCTTTCATCGAAAACATCGCCACCTCCTACCAGATCTCTGATCTGGTCATCTGCAGATCAGGAGCGAGCACCGTGGCTGAGCTGGCTTTCTGTGGAAAGGCTGCTCTCTTCATTCCTTATCCTTACGCGGCTCAAAATCATCAATTTATCAATGCCAAGAAATTAGTCGATCTGGGCGCAGCGAGAATGATTTTAGATCAAGATTTAAATGGGGGAATGATAGCCCAAACCATCCTCCACCTTTACGACCATCCGGAAGAGCGTGTCAGGATGGAAGAGGCGATTCAGCGGTTGGGCAAACCGAGAGCAGCGGAGGAGATCGTGAATCATTGTTATGCTCTCGTTAGAGAGCATCATATGGTTCATTAAGTTTATTTGGTTTGTTTAGTTTATTTAGTTCGCTAAAGAAACCAGAGAAACAAAAAAAACCGGTCATTGAGAGATGTATCGAAGAGGAAAGATCCAGCATATCCATTTTGTAGGCATCGGTGGGATTGGCATGAGTGGGATTGCCGAGGTGTTGCTCAACCTCGGTTACCATATCAGCGGTTCCGATATCAAGGAGACAGAGGTGACCCGAAGGCTCCAGTCTTTGGGGTGTAAAATTTCCTACGGTCACCGAAGGGAGAATTTGAAGGCAGCAGACGTGGTCGTCATCTCCTCAGCCATTCGCCAAGGAAATCCTGAGGTCGAGGCCGCTGAAGAGAGACTCATCCCTGTGATCCCAAGGGCAGAGATGCTGGCAGAGTTAATGCGAATGAAGATTGGGATTGCCATTGCAGGGACTCATGGAAAGACCACCACCACCTCTCTCATTGCCACCGTTTTAGCAGCAGGTGGTCTCGACCCCACGGTTGTGATCGGGGGGAGACTCAACAGCATCGGAAGCAATGCGAGGCTTGGCCAAGGCGAGTTCTTGGTGGCCGAAGCCGATGAGAGCGATGGCTCTTTTCTCAAACTGATGCCCACCATTGCTGTGGTAACCAATATCGACCCAGAGCATCTTGATTATTATAAAGGGATCGATGAGATCAAAGAGACCTTTCTCTGTTTCTTGAACAAGATTCCATTTTTTGGCTTGGCCGTGCTCTGCCTCGACCATCCGAACATCCAGAGTCTTCTCCCGAGGTTGAAGAAGCGGTTTACTACTTATGGATTGACCACACAAGCTGACTTTCAAGCGAAGGAGATTGTATTCGAAGGACTCTCCACATCTTTTGACGTGGTCCACCGACGGCAGGAAATAGGCAGGCTGAGTCTTCGGATGCCAGGACTCCACAATGTCTACAATGCCTTAGCCACTTTAGCCACAGCCCTCGAACTGGATATTCCCTTCCAGGTCGTCCAGGAGACGCTGCGCGATTTTAGTGGGATTCAGAGACGGTTTCAGATCAAAGGAGAGAAGAAGGAGATCCTCATCGTGGATGATTATGGCCACCATCCTGTAGAGATCATGGCCACACTGAAGGCGGCACGAACCGGTTGGGGAAAGAGAATCATTGCGGTATTTCAACCTCATCGATATACAAGAACCCAAGCCCTGTTTAAAGATTTTCTCACTGCTTTTTATGATGCAGATGTCCTCATCCTTACCGATATCTACCCGGCAGGAGAAGATCGAATTGAAGGCGTGGAAGCAAAAGCCCTCTTTGAGGGACTTCGGGAATATGGTCATAAGCATGTCACCTATTTAGGTGACAAAAAGGAGATCGTTGAACATCTCCTCCGTATTGTTTCTCCGGGTGATTTGGTGATCACCTTAGGAGCTGGAGATATCTGGCAGGTTTCCGATGAGTTGGTGAACCGATTGAACTAATAGTTCGGAGTTTTTAGTTTTAACTTTATACTCCGAACTCCGAACTCTGAACTCAAAGCTAATGAGACGGGATTACAAGAAATGGGCGTCGGGTCTGATAAAAGGAAGAATTCTTTTCGATGCGCCGATGAGGCAGTTCACCTCGATGAAAGTGGGAGGGCCTGCAGACAGCCTTTTGTTTCCAAGGAATGTGGATGAATTGAGCGAGGTCATTCGATGCGCCAGGAGAAAAAAAATTCCCTTTTTGATTTTAGGAAAGGGAACAAATCTGGTGGTCAGAGATAAAGGAGTTCGTGGATGGGTAATCAGCCTGATTCAAGGAATGAAAAAAATCCAGATAGATGGAGAGGTAGTCGAGGCAGAAGCCGGTCTCTCCCTTCAGCGGCTAATTCAGTTCTCAATCCAGAAGGGACTCACAGGGCTCGAACCCTTTTTCGGCATCCCTGGAACGGTAGGAGGGGGTTTAGCGATGAATGCCGGAGCATGGGGTGCCGAATTGAAGGATGTCCTTCTCTCCATGACTTTTATGAAGGAAGATGGAGAAATCGTGGAGAGGTCCCGTTCGAGGCTTCGATTCTCTTATCGAAAACTGATCCTTCCCCCTTCCTGGATTATTCTCAAAGGCAGGTTTCAGCTGAAGAGGGGAAGGAAAGAAGAGATTTTTGAGCGGGTGAAATCTTATTCGGAGATGAGGAAGAAAAAGCAACCCTTAGATTATCCTAGCGCTGGCTCCGTTTTTAAAAATCCAAAAGAAGGCCCGGCAGGAAGATGGATCGAGGAAGCTGGGCTGAAAGGGTTTCGGATAGGCCAGGCGATGATTTCAGACCGTCATGCCAATTTCATCATCAACCTAGGAAAGGCCAAGGCCGAAGAGGTGATCAGTTTAATGGAGTTAGTTGAAAAGAAGATCTATGAAGAAAAAGGCATCTCCCTCGAAAGGGAGGTGAAAGTGGTGGGTGAGTGAAGGAATCCTCCATCAAGAAAAAGAGGATTGCTGTGATGATGGGAGGTCTCTCTCGGGAGAGAGAAATTTCGCTGAAGACTGGGAAGGCCATCCTGAAAGCTTTAACTGAAAAAGGATATACGGTGACGCCCATTGATGTAGGGGAGGACATTACAGAAAAATTGGTCAAAGAAAAGATCGAATGTGCCTTTTTGGCTCTCCACGGGAGATTTGGAGAGGATGGAACCATTCAGGGGATGTTGGAGTTGATGAGAATTCCTTATACCGGGTCAGGAGTTCTGGCGAGCGCCTTGGCCATGCATAAAATTATGTCCAAGAAGTTCTTCCGTTGTGAAAAGATCCCGACCCCTCGCTTCGAAGTTTTTCAACGAGAGGAGATAAAGAAAGATCTCCTGAAAAAAATTTCCCTCCCTTTGCCAGTGGTGGTCAAACCGGCCAGGGAAGGTTCTACGATCGGCGTTTCAATTGTCCAGAAGGATGAAGAACTGGGCCCAGCTTTAAAGAGGGCAGGAGAATACGATGAGGAGATATTGGTAGAGGAATTTATGAAAGGCAAGGAGATCACCGTTGGCATTCTTGAAGATATTCCTCTGCCTGTCATTGAGATCGTCCCCAAGAGCGGTTTTTACGATTACCATTCTAAATATACAAAGGGTGAGACTCAATACATCCTTCCGGCTCGAATTTCAAGGGAAAGGTATCTCTATGCCCAGGAGATTAGTCTCAAAGCCTTTCAAATACTGGGTTGCTCAGGTGTGGCCAGAGTTGATTTAATGACCGATGAAAATGAAAATCCATTTGTGATTGATGTCAACACCATGCCTGGGATGACCGAGACGAGTCTCTTGCCCAAGGCGGCCAGTTATGCAGGCATTCCATTTGAGGATTTAGTGGAACGGATTCTGTTGGGGGCATCGTTGAAGATGGAGGGTGGAAAGTAGTTTTGAGTTGCTTGAGTTTCTTGAGTTCTTTGGGTTAACTCGACAAACCTGACAAACTCAATGAACTCAATAAAACCAAGAAGAGGAGAGATGGGAGAGACCATTACAGTACGAGACGGAAAGTTTCTCCGACCGAAAGCAAGAAGGGAAGAGAAAGGTGGGGAAAAATTTCAGGGGATCGTGAAGAAAGCGATCCGGGTGGCTTTTCAACTTCTTCTCCTCTCTTTTTTCCTCTTTATCGGCCATTGGGTTTATGTCCATCTCTTAGGAGACCCCTATTTTCGAGTGAGGGAAGTTGAGATGGAAGGAGGTCGAAAGATTACAAAAGAGACCCTTCTCTCCCTCACGGTGATGGAAGGGATGCCTAATCTCTTCTCGGTCAAGTTAAAGGAGGTCGTCAAACGATTAGAGTCCCATCCCTGGATCGAACAGGTTAAAGTGAGGAAGGTTTTCCCCAATAAGATATTGATTCAGATAGAAGAGAGAAAGCCGATGGCCATCATTCAATTAGAAGAACTTTACTATATCGATACCAAAGGAGAGATCTTTTCTCCCGTGGGGGAAAGAGATGGATATAACTATCCTTACCTCACTGGATTGACCCGTCAGGTTTTAGAAAAAGATCCAGCCGAGGCAAAACGTCTGATCACGAAGGCCCTGGAGCTTTTAAGGATCGTTGACCAAGAAAAGGTTCCTCCCCTGGAGGAAATATCTGAGATCCATATGGAGAAGGTTTTTGGAATTCAATGTTTTACCAAGGTTGAAGGAGTGGAGGTCAAAATGGGATGGGAGGACTTTGGAGAGAAGTTAAAAAGATTGTCTCTCATCTGGTCAGACCTTCGGAGAAGAGGATTTTCAGCCACTTCGATCGATTGCAGTGATTTAAAAAGAATGGTGGTCAAAAAGACCCCCTAAAGGGGGACTTGAAAGGAGGTGATGAAAAGGTGGGGAAGAAAGATTCTTTGGTGGTCGGATTGGACATCGGGACGACAAAAATCTGCACCGTGGTCGGAGAAATTTCTGAAGGTCAGGTCAACATCATTGGTCTCGGGACCTTTCCGTCAAAGGGATTGCGGAAGGGTGTGGTCATCAATATCGAGAGCACAGTCCATTCGATCAAAAAGGCGGTCGAAGAAGCGGAGTTGATGGCAGGCTACCACCTCACCTCTGTCTATGCAGGGATCGCAGGCGGTCATATCAAAGGGATTAACAGTCACGGGGTGATTGCCGTAAAAAACAGAGAGATCGGTCCGAATGATGTGAAGCGGGTGATCGATGCAGCCAGCGCCGTGGCCATGCCTATGGATCGAGAGGTGATTCACATCATTCCCCAGGAATTCATCGTGGATGATCAGGACGGGATCAAAGACCCTGTTGGGATGTCGGGGGTGAGACTGGAGGGAAGGGTTCATATCGTCACTGGTGCTATTACCTCTGCCCAAAACATCATTAAATGTGCCAACAAGGCCGGGCTTGATGTGGATGACATTGTTTTAGAACAGTTGGGTTCGAGCGAAGCGGTCCTGTCTTCTGAGGAGAAGGATTTGGGAGTTGCTATCATCGACATCGGAGGCGGAACCACTGATCTGGTCATCTTTTCAAATGGTGCGATCAAGCATACATCAGTTTTTTCATTAGCAGGAAGCCATATCACAAACGATATCTCGATGGGACTTCGGACACCGGTGGAGGAAGCAGAAAAGATCAAAATAAAATATGGATGTGCCCTGGTTTCTTTGGTTCGGAAGGACGAAACCATTGAAGTTCCCAGTGTGGGGGGCAGAAAACCTCGTGTCCTTTCCAGGCAGACCTTGGCAGAGATTGTTGAAGCCAGGGTCGAGGAGATTCTCACCTTAGTTCATAATGAAGTGGTGAGGACGGGATTTGCGAATCTGCTTGCCTCTGGAATTGTCCTCACTGGCGGGAGCGCCATCTTGGAGGGTATTCCTGAGCTGGCTGAACAGATTTTTAATCTGCCCGTTCGGAGAGGGACTCCCATTGGTATCGGAGGATTAGTGGATCTGGTTGCAAGTCCGATGTATGCGACCGGAGTGGGTCTGGTTCTCTATGGAAGTCGAAATAAAGAGCAGAGTCGGTTTAAGGTGGGTGAGGGGAATATCTTCAGTAAAGTTACCCACCGGATGAGGGAATGGATTGGAGAATTCTTCTAATAATTCAGGAATTGAGGAATTCAGGGATTATTTAATTCCTGTCTGCAGTAGGCAGGCGCAATCCCTTAATTCCTAAATCTAAGGAATTCCAACTTTAACAAAGGAGGGAGGATATGATCGAATTCGACGAAAATAAAAATTTGGCCGCCAAGGTCAAGATCATCGGAATTGGAGGAGGAGGAAACAATGCCCTGAACACTATGATTTCCTATCAACTCACTGGGGTCGAGTTTATCGCAGCCAATACCGATGCTCAAGCACTGGCGGCAAATATGGCTCCATTCAAATTGCAATTGGGCGAAAATTTGACCAAGGGCTTAGGAGCCGGAGCCAATCCAGAGGTAGGAAGAAAGGCTGCTCTCGAAGATGTGGAGAAGATACGTGAAGTTCTAAAAGGGTCAGACATGGTCTTCATCACAGCCGGGTTAGGCGGCGGGACGGGCACGGGCGGAGGGCCGGTGATTGCGGAAGTGGCCCGTGAAATGGGTGCCCTCACCGTGGCCATTGTGACCAAACCCTTCCACTTCGAAGGGAAGAACAGGATGAAACAGGCGGAGGAAGGGTTGGCCAATCTGAAAATGACAGCGGATGCCCTCATCACCATCCCGAACCAGCGGCTCCTTAGCATCAGCGGGAAGAGCATGACTCTGCTGGAGGCCTTCAAAAAGGCAGATGAGGTTCTCTATCATGCCGCTAAAGGAATCTCAGATATCATCGTTGGCCATGGAATTATCAATCTGGACTTTGCCGATGTCCGGACCGTCATGTCTGAAACAGGAATGGCATTGATGGGAACGGGAATTGCTTCGGGTGAGAATCGATCCGTGGAAGCTGCCCAAAGAGCGATCTCCAGTCCTCTCCTGGAAGATATTACGATTGAAGGGGCCCGGGGGCTTCTCATCAACATCACCGGAGGCGAGAACATGACCCTCAACGAGATCAATGAGGCCACCACTCTCATTCAGAAGGAAGCCCATGAAGATGCCAATGTGATCTGGGGCATGGTGGTCGACAAGGCGATGAAGGAAGAGATTCGAGTGACCGTGATCGCTACTGGTTTCGGAAAGAAAGAGGAGAAGAGAGCCTCTCAGTTTAAGAAAGTGGCTCCTATCTCATTTGGTCTCAGGGAGCAAAATAAGGACTTGCCCCACTTCTCTTTGGGTAACAAAGAGAATAACAGGGACATTCCTGCTTTTATGAGGAGGGTGAAGGCCAGCGAGCGGTTTGATGAACTCAAATTGGATCCACCATCGGATTTCTCTATTGAGGATGAGGATCGTTTTGACATCCCTACTTTTTTAAGAAAACAGGCCGATTGAATCTGGTGACTGGTGAATCGTAATTCGTGGTTCGTAATACGAAGTCATCGATTGGTTAACTTTTTGTGTTTGTGATAGAATATTTTTAACGAATCACCAACACGAGACACGAGTCACGAAGAAATGACTTCCTGGAAACTTGTTCAGAAGGCCAAAGGTATTCTTGAGAAAGAGAAAGGAGCTATCCAAAAACCATGGGGCGGAAAAATTACTATTTGTCTCCTCTACCCCAACTCTTACCATGTGGGGATGTCCAACCTCGGATTTCAGACCCTTTATCAGATTTTAAACGCTGATGACGATGTGGTTTGTGAAAGAGTCTTTCTTCCTGAGCCAGAAGATCTCCAAGAATATCGCAATACCCAAACCCCTCTTTTCTCATTAGAATCCCAGAAGCCTCTCTCCAGCTTCGATATCTTAGCTTTCTCCATTTCTTTCGAGAACGATTTTCTTAATATCCTCACCCTGTTAGACTTAGCCCATATTCCGTCAGAGAGCCGTCTTCGTGATGAAAAGCATCCCTGGGTGATTGCTGGAGGGGTAGCTGTTTTTTTAAATCCAGAACCCATTAGTGAATTCTTTGACCTTTTTATTCTGGGCGAGGCGGAGGAGGTCATTGGAGAATTTTTAGAGGTCTGCCGCCAAACCCTTTCAGACAAAGGGAAGAGGAGGAAGGATGATTTTTTAAGAAATCTGGGTGGAGTGGAAGGGGTTTATGTTCCAAAGTTTTATCGGGTGACCTATGCTGAAAATGGAAAGATAGAGGCAATGGATCCCGAATCAGGATTCCCTAGACAGGTCAAACGGAGATGGGTGCCTAAGCTCGATCAATTTCCAACCCAGTCCACTCTTTTCACTCCGGACACGGAGTTTAAAGAAATGGCTTTAGTGGAAATGAACCGGGGTTGCCCCAGGGGATGCCCCTTCTGTGCGGCTTGTTTTGTTTACCATCCTTTTCGAAATCGAAGCCTTTCCCTTCTTGAATTGATTTCAAAGGAAGCCCTTTTAAAAGAACATCGTATTGGATTGACCGGGGCTGCTGTTTCCGACCATCCTCAACTCCTCCCACTGTGTCAGAGCATCCTCTCCCAACAAGGAGGAATCTCTTTATCCTCCTTGAGAGTGGATGCAGTCACTCCATCCCTGATTCAGTGTCTGAGAAAGAGTGAGGAACATACAGTGGCCATTGCACCTGAGGCGGGTTCAGAAAGACTTCGAAGGATGTTGAAGAAAGGCTATACAGAAGAAGAGATTTTGAAGACCATTCATACTTTAGTTGAGAATGGTCTTTCCCAAATCAAATGTTATTTTTTAATTGGCCTCCCCTCTGAGATCGATGAGGATGTCGAGGAAATTCTCTTCCTCGCTAAGCGGATTCGGCATCAGATTCTCTCAGATCAAAAGAACCAGAAGAAGAGATGGAGGTTAGTTTTGAGTGTCAACCCCTTTATCCCAAAACCTGCTACTCCCTTTCAGTGGGTGCCCTTGGAAGAAGCCGGAGAGTTGAAGAAGAAGTTAAAGATGATTCAGAGAGGGGTTCAAGGTGAGAGAGGGATGGAGATGATCTATGATCTTCCCAAATGGGCCTATATTCAAGCCTTGTTCTCAAAAGGAGATCGGAGAGTGGGGAAGATTTTGATGGCCGCGCATCGCTATCAGGGAAATTGGAGCCAAGCCCTTCGGGAGACAAATATCAACTCTGACTTCTATGTCTATCGAAAAAGGGATTTGGATGAAATCTTTCCTTGGGATTTCATCGACCACGGCATCTCAAAAGAACAATTGAAGGAAGAGTATTTAAAAGCAATGGAAGAAGCAGGAGTTTCAATATAAAAAGCTTAAGGCTGAAAGTTCAAAGCTCAAAGAAGAAATAACTGAGTGACTCGTTAACCCAATTTTGCAATAATTCAATAACCAATGACTTAATGACTTTTTGGAAATTTTATAATGAAGGTTGAAAAAGTTTATTTTAAGAGCGAGGGGAAAAGAATTTCAGGAATTCTCCATCTTCCCGAGAAAATAAATCCTTCTTGCGTGATTGCCTCCCATGGCCTTCTCTCCAGCAAGGACAGTGAGAAGTATATTGCCCTTGGGGAACAGATTTCAAGAGAGGGAATATCAATGCTTCGATTCGACTTTAGGGGGATCGGGGAAAGTGAGGGGGGCGAGGAAGACAATACGGTCAGCAAAAAAATCGCCGACCTGAGTGCAGCGATTGATTTTATAAGATCTTATCCCGGTCTGGAAAATCGGATTGGGTTAATTGGATCGAGCCTTGGTGGTTTTCTTTCCTTGATCAAAGCCTCGGAGGATAAAGAGATTAGGACTATCGTGATCTGGGCGACACCCCTTCACTTAGATGATCTTGGAACGAAAAAGCAGGAGGAAGATTATCCTCTCCCTCCGGAGGCCTTTTTTGAAGATCTTCCGAAACATCGGTTGGTGCCTCTTTTACATAAAGTCTCAAACTGTCTAGTCATTCATGGAGAGGAAGACGAACTTGTTCCTCTGGATCAAGCCTTGGGAATCTTCTACAATTTGAGCGTCCCCAAAGAGATTCATGTGATCGGTGGTGCAGACCACCGGTTGACCGATCCGGCACATCGTCAACGTGCTATAGAACTCAGTGTGGATTGGTTTAAAAAATATTTGGGTTGAATTGTCTCCCGTAGTTTGAAAAATAACGATCTTTCAACATGAATGAGCATCTCTCACGGAACTTCTTGGTTTTGGGGCATTGGAGCATGATTATTTCACTTTGTAAGATTGGTGGCTAGATCTAATTCAAACCCTTTCCGCAATTTTGGCAAAACCAATCCTCTGAATCAACTTTTAATCCACAATCTGGGCAAAAATTGATTTCCGGAATGGTAGCTTTTTCCTTTCTGGTCATTCTGAAACTTAACCTGCTTGTTTCACTTCTTTTATTTTCCACCCCCCTTCTTCTTTCTTTAATGTAACATCCAGAATGGTTTTACTCTCCTGGGGCTGGCTACCAGTCTTTGGAGAAATTTTGATCAACCATTCAACTCTTGCCTTGGCCGTATCGCTTGATATCGAGGGGTTCTTCAAATTATAGGACAGGTCAAGGTAATCAAATTTTTTCCAATAGGCGAGTGTCGCCTTCTTTTTCCCTTCTCGGTCTTTGAAATCAGTAGCGTAGCAGGATATAAAGAGGTCAATGTTCTTCTGTAAATTTGCCTGCCGGATGTTTTCGAGCAGACCTTTTATTTTTCCTATCTCTAGTGTTTCTTCAATAACAGCATCAGAAGGAGGGAGATTAGAAGGGGTGGGTGGGACTACCTCAGTTTTCTCCTTAGAAATGACAGAACTATGTTCTGTCTCTCTTCTATCGGTCTCTTGTTGAATTGAAACATTGGTTGTTGTATTGGTAGGAATTGAGGAGCCAGAGAGAGCTGGACCAGAAACCTCTTTAGAAGGGGGTGTCTTTGCCCCGGGCTCTTTTATGATCATGTAAGAATAGATTGACCAAAGGAAATATCCTCCTGCAACAACCATAATCGTGATGCTACCTACTTCGAGGGATAAGCGGCGATAGTTTATTTTGCGTTTCCTTGGACGAATTAATCTACTTTCCAAATCATCCACTGACCTTTTCATAGGTTGTTGTTCAGTAGTTTCGGTTCCAGGGGGTTCTTCTTTAATTTCTTGTGGTTCTTGTTCGGCTTCCGGACTTTGAATGGTTTCGGGCTCTTTCTTTTTAACTTCAGGAGTATCAGGTAACTTAGGTTTTTCCACTTCTTGGGATGGAATTTCTGTCACCAGGGCTGATCCACATCTTACGCAAGAATTCCCGCGTTCGTAGATGATTTTACAAGTAGGACAGATGAGTTTTTTATGGGGGACTTCTGTCAATTGTTCTTGGAATGTCTGTAATTGAATGGGTTTTTCTTCAATTTCGGGCTTACGAGCTATCTTAGGTTCTTCATTCGTTTGAGTGGGAGTTTGGGCGATCAGGGCTGTTCCACATTTTACGCAAGAATTTCCACGTTCGTATATGAATTTACAAGTAGGGCAGATGAGTTGATTATGGGGTTCCTTTATTTGTTGTTCTTGATACTCTTTTACTTGGATGAGTTCTCTTTCATCCCTGGGTTTTCTATCATCTGTCTCCAGAGCTTCTTTTTTCTTGGTGGGGATTTTTGTTACCAGGGCAGATCCGCATTGTATACAAGAACTCCCAAATTCATAAACGATTTCGCAATTGGGGCAGATCAGTTCTTGACTTGACTTTTCTTCCTCCTTCTTGTCCATATTCTTTTGACTTGGAGTAAGATCTTCTTTCATTACAAGGGGGCCTCCGCAATAACTGCAAAACTTTTTATCTTCCTTGTATTCGATGTTACAACTCACGCAGACCAGCATTTATCCCTCTTAAAATTATTCTTTTTAATCATTACATTGGCGTTGGTTTTGGAGGAGGGGAAGAAGGAGAAGAGTTGGATCCTTCGGAAGTGGCTAATTTACTTACCCACGCCTCGCTTCCGTCCTCAAGCCGAACATACAACCAATCTCCCTTTACTTCGAGAATTTTCAGAGACGTTCCTTTCTTCACATTTCCTATTACTTTATAGTTCGTCCCTGGCCCCTCACGCAAATTCACATTAGCCCATACGACTTGGGTGACACGAAGAGTTGGTTTGGGGGCTGCGACAGGGGCTTGAGGGGGCGTTACTTCAGGCTGGACCTTTACGGGCGGAGGTTTCGGGGTTTCCTTGGGCGGGATAATAGGAAAAACTCTATAGGACTCAGGAGGTGTCTTAGCCACGATAAAACTTGCTGACTCCTCAATGGCTATGCGAATGGCCTTCTCCATAGGTGTTTTTGAAAAGTCTTTGAAAACCTCTGGCAAGCTAATTCCACTTTTTCCAGTGGTCCCTCTAAAATCTGCAGCCTTTCCCCTCATCCTTTTAGTGTCGAGGACCTGGTTGGTCCTTGGATTCGTAACGGTCACAATGAGGGTCACATACGAAGTTCCTCCTGTTTCCTCTGCAGCACCTACAATCCCGGGTTTGAATTCTTTAATCATTCCTTCTACAAGAAGATCAGTTTCCCCCTCTTTTTTAATTCGGCCGCTATCTACAATATCCTGGCCTTTGATGACATCATCTAAAGATTTTCGTACTTGGATGATATATCGATTCGTGGCCAACAATGCATTACGTAACATCTCAGCCATTCCATCTCCTACCTGGCTCGTCTCTTTACTCCTTGAGGATTTGTCAGTGAACTTAATTACCACGACTCTTGCTTTAGGCCCTTTATAGTCTTCTTTCAAGATCTGCTCATAGGTTGGCCATGGTGGAGGTTTCTCGTCAGGGTGAATTGCCTGGTCAATGGTTGAACAGCTTATCAAGAAAAATATAAATACGATAGACATCAGAACCTTAGGAATGAAGTTAATTGGTAAATCCCTCATAATAAATCCCCACCTTAACCTTCTCCAGATTAAAAATTAAGGCTCAAGCTAAAATTTAATATACATATTCTCTCTGAGGGTAAGCAAAATAAGTGCCATTTTTTGACAAATTTTAATTATTTAAATTTACATGACTTTTCTAACATATGACTTCTTTTATGCACAAAAAAGTGCCAAATTTTTGTTCACTGGTTATAAAATGTCCAGGTTCTTTTATAGATTACTGGGAATGAACGAGAATGGATATAGAGGTGGATATTAATCAATTAAAAGCAGTCCATTCCAGAAGAGACGATTCTGGGAAGAGAAGTCGAAGGGGAGTCCAATTTTTTTGGCTGTCTGAATCACATTAATTCCCATTCCTTCTATTGAAGGTCTTGCCATTAAAGGATGCTTACAATGACCGGCAGGTCCAACACACTTTCGGCAGAGTTTACAAGAGCCACCAATCAAACCTGCAGCCAGAGGGAAACCCAAATATAAAGCCTTTTTCTCCAACTCATGGATGATTTTGTGTAGTCTCAGTGCATGTTTTCTGGCTTCTGTTTTTGAAACTTTTCCCTTATTCTCCCAAGCCAATTGAACGAATAAAGCCTTGGAATATCTCTTTAAAGATTTTCGAAACTCCGCTACGGAGAGTAAGTTGGGAGGACACATCAAATTATGATCATACTTATCGCATAAGGGAACCAGGCACTTTAATCGAACCCTTTCATCGATTACGATCGAGGAAACAGAAATCACTTTCGCTCTGGTGGCTCCCAATTGAATGGCCTCATTTTGAAGTTGTTTCATTATTTTTCCCATAGGTTTTAATTCTCAATTCCGCAATCCGCAATCTGAAATCTTCATTAGCTAATCCCTAATCCCTTTTTCACATGCCCCAAAATACTAGCCATGGTAGAGCCAGCCTGACCATGAATGACAAGATCCGCCATGTCATCGTAAGGAGTTGGGTCTCGGTTGATGATCACCAATCTTGCTCCATTTCTCTTTGCCACCAGAGGCATTGCGGCAGCGGGTTGGACAACTAAGGAGGATCCAATCACAATGAAGAGATCACAGAGTGAGGATCGATGATAAGCCTCTTGGGTTTCCTTCTCTGGCATGGATTGGCCAAATGAGATGGTAGCGGGTTTGAGAAGTCCGCCACAGTCGTCACAACGGGGTGCCTTCTGCCCTTTTTTTATTCGTTCTTGGATTTCATCGCGATTGTATCTCTTTTTACAACTCAAACAGGAGACGAATATGGCTGTCCCGTGAAGTTGAAGTACCTTTTCTTCTGAATTTCCGGCCTTGAAGTGAAGACCGTCAATGTTTTGAGTAATCACACAGTCAAGCTTACCCAATCTCTCCAATTCTGCAATGGTGAGATGGGCCTGATTAGGTTGGGCCGCTTTGATCGGCTCATACATTTCCGTTGCCATCTGCCAATATTTCTCCCGGGAGGTTTCACTGGCAAGGAAATTCTGAAAGTAGAAGTCCTCGGGATTGTATCGATCCCATACTCCTCCGGGGCTACGGAAGTCCGGGATTCCTGATTCTGTGCTGAGCCCTGCCCCTGAAAAAACAATCACCCTCTTAGAAGTGGTGATCCATTGTGCTATTTTTTCAAGTTGTTCTTTCATCTATTTCCCCCTATGGACAATTTCTATTCTCCACTTCTATCCCCTCATTTCGTATATCACACGGTTAGTATGACTTGCAAGGGGAAGAGAGCATGTGATAAAATTTTGTAATGAAATGCAATTTAATCAAGCAAGGATATCCCCAGGGAAGTTGTTTTATTGAGATCGAGCAAGGAAAGTCTCCTGCCTGTGAAGCCACCCTCAAAAAGACAGACAATGGCCTTCTCAGGCTGATCTCCGCTGTTCATCTCTCCCGTCCAGAAAATTACCTCTCCATCTACCAATCAGGTTGTAACTTCTCCTGCCGAAAATGTCATTCCTGGAATTTCACAAAAATTGCCAAGGGCGATTGGTGGTCTCCTGCCGATGTTTTAAAGGCCTGCAAAGAATATGAAAAAGAAGTAACGCTTCGAGAACCTCGAAACAGGGCCACTGCCTTTCATGCCCACGATTCCTGTCGCGGTTGCGGGGCTTGTGTGATGTATGGAAAACGATCTTCTCTCTGTCCCAAGGTGATCCAGAAAAAAGAGATTGTTTTGAGTCCTCAAGGTTGGGGACCTGCACGCAATATCGTTGCCTTCACGGGAGGAGATCTGACCTGTTGTCCAGAGTACTATGTTGAATGTACTCACCTCATTAAGGCAGAGACCGAGCTCTGGGTGTTGATTGAGACCAATGGTTATGGCCTTACCCCTCAGAACCTCGATGCATTGAAGGAGGCAGGGGTTGACTCCTTCTGGCTCGATATCAAGGCCTATGACGGAACCGACCATAAATGGCTGACCGGTTGTTTCAACCGGAACATCCTCAAACTTCCTGAAGAGATTGTTAAAAGAGGTTTTGTACTGGAGGTCCTTTCTCTCTACATCCCAAACCTTGTGGAGACACCCCAGTTGAAAAAGATTGCTCAATTGATTTTTGATGTCGATCCAGAAATCCCGTTTACCATTTTTGCCTTTTTCCCCGAATATCAAATGAAGCGGTATAAAAGTCCAAAGGTTTCTGAGATGATTGATGCTTACCTGGGAGCCAAGGCCGTGGGACTAAGGAATGTGAGGTTAGGAAACACTGGAATTTTCGCTTCAACAGAGCAGGATTATAATCTCCTGAAAAAGAAGGTTGGGGTAGGGAACTACTAATTGCGGATTGCGGAGTGAGTAAAGGGAGGGGGATAAAGATGGAACGTATTAAGAATTATATTAACGGGAAATGGGTTGATTCTAAATCTGGGGAAACTTTTCGGTCGACTAATCCAGCCAACCAGGGTGAGGTGATTGGAATTGTTTCCAAGTCAGATCGGGAAGATGTGGATCGAGCCGTCAAGGCAGCGCAAGGAACCTATGAAGAGTGGCGGCTCACCCCAGCCCCACGTCGGGGTGAAATCCTGTTCAGGGCTGCAGAAATTCTTTTGAGGAATAAAGAATTTTTGGGAAAGCTGGAAACACGGGAAATGGGTAAAGTTCTTCCCGAAGGACTGGGTGATGTCCAGGAAGCCATTGACATGGGTTACTACATGGCTGGAGAGGGGAGAAGGCTTTCCGGAGAAACTGTTCCCTCCGAACTTCCTGGTAAAGATATGAAATCAGTTCGCGTTCCCATCGGTGTTTTTGGCCTAGTCACTCCCTGGAATTTTCCTATTGCCATCCCTGCATGGAAGATCTTTCCATCCCTCATCTGCGGCAATACGGTTGTGTTCAAACCCTCCAGTGATACAGCCGTCTGTGCGGCAAAATTTGTAGAGGCTCTGGTGGAGGCGGGTTTGCCCAAAGGGGTTCTGAACCTGGTGCATGGGCCAGGAGGAGAGGTGGGGGAATATTTGGTGAGCCATCCAGGAGTGGATGCCATCTCCTTTACAGGTTCCTTTGATACTGGGAAACGTCTCGAAGGAATTTGTGGGGCCATTCATCGGATCATTGTGACTGAGATGGGTGGAAAGAATGCGATCATCATCATGGATGACGCAAACCTCGATTTGGCTGTTGAAGGGGCCATCTGGGGTGGTTTTGGAACGACCGGACAACGATGCACTGCCGCCAGTCGAATCGTTGTGCACAAGAAAGTCTACCAGAAATTCATTGAGAAGTTCAAAACTGCTGCATCCCGTCTCAAAGTGGGAGATGGTCTTCAAAAGGGGACGGATGTGGGTCCGGTGATCAATGAATCCCAGTTCAATAAGATTCTTAAATATATCGAAATTGGAAAGAAAGAAGGGGCTAAACTGATCTTGGGAGGGAAAGCCTATCAAAAGGGCAATTGTTCCAAAGGGTATTTCATCGACCCCACCATCTTTACGGAGGCAACTCCTGAGATGCGGATCGCCCAGGAGGAGATTTTTGGGCCGGTGGTTTCTGTCATTAAAGCAGAAGACCTTGAAGACGCCATTCAAATCGTCAATCGTACCCCCTACGGACTTTCCTCTGCTATTTATACTCAGGATGTCAATTCATCGGCGATCGCAGAGAGAGATCTGGATACGGGGATTGTTTATATCAATGCCTCCACCATTGGCGCAGAAATACATCTGCCTTTTGGTGGGATCAAACGTTCGGGTTACGGAAGGAAGGAGGCAGGAGGTCGAGGGGGCGCTCTGGATACCTACAGTCGATGGAAAGTGATCTACCGGGATTTCAGCGGTCAGCTTCAGAAGGCCCAGATCGATAAATAAAATCATGGAATGATGGAATGTTGGAACAATAGAAAGATGGAATGGTGGAGAACCAAAAGGTCAAGGCTAAGGTTAAGACCTGACAAGGTTAAGGCTGAGGTTAAGGAATGTTATTCTGAACCCTTTGCCTTTTGTCATTCTGAGCGCAGCGAAGAATCTCAAGAAGCGGCTCAGGGTAAACTCCGTGAAGAATCTCAGAGATCCTTCGCTATCGCTCAGGATGACACCTAAACCTGATGGTATTTAAGTCTATTATTCTAATATCCTGGCATTCCAAGAAAACAGTGTTCCAAGAAACAGTTGATTCTTCTCTGTCGTTATGATAATGAAGAATCAAACTGAATCTCTCTAAGGGAGACCTCATGGAGAAAAAGGTCCTCATCGTGGATGATGAGGAAAGGGTTGTTCAATCGATCGCAGGTGTTCTGGAGGACGAAGGGTTCCGAGTCGCCAAGGCAAAGAGTGGAGAAGAGGCGATTAAAGTTTTCCAGCAGGAGGAGCCGGATGTCACCCTCCTCGATATCTGGATGCCAGGGATGGATGGCATTGAGGTATTGAAACGGCTCAAATGGATTGCTCCAGAGTGTCAAGTGATTATGGTCTCCGGTCATGCGACGATCTCAACCGCCATGACCGCTGTGAAATTGGGCGCTTTTGACTTCATTGAAAAACCTCTTTCTCTCGATCTTCTTCTTATGACCATTCGTCGAGCCCTCGATCATCAGAAGGAGTTGTTGACCGTCCAGCGATCGGGAGAAATTGTCACAGAGGAACCTTTCCAAGATAAGAAGATTTTTCCAAAGGAGATGGCCGGAGAACTCGCGGGCCCCCCTCTTGCTTCCATCCGGGAAGCCATCTCCTTAACCAAGGAGGTCGTAAAAAGAAAAGGGACTTCCTTATTACCTCAGCGTACGCTGAAACAGAGTATGGTCCTTTACGGAACAGGACTCCATTCTGGAAAGAAGACGGGGCTTCTCCTCCAGCCTCTTCCTCCTCACAGCGGAATCCTTTTTGGAAACATCTCTTCTGATGATGTGGTTCCTGCGCATCTCGACTATGTTCAAACCACAGAATTTGCAACCTCCCTTAAAAAGGGGAGGGCGATTGCCAAGACCGTCGAGCATCTCATGGCGGTGTTGCATGCCTATCATATCACCAACCTGATGGTGAAGATGATTGAAGAGATTCCGATCATGGATGGTTCTGCCTCAGAGTTTTGTAAAATCGTGGAAGAGGCAGGCGTGGAGGAGCAGGAGGAGAGGGTGGATGAATTGATCATCGATCGAAGACTGGAGATCGTTTACAAGAATAAGTCTCTGATCATCGAGCCTGCAGAAGTCTTTTCTGTCCATTTCTTTTTAGACTATCCACCCCCCATCGGGGAGCAGACTTTTGATTTTACATTGGAGAACGAGGAGGCCTTTCGGGATCAAATCGCTCCGGCAAGGACATTTGGCTTTCTGAAGGATATCGAGATGCTTGAACGGATGGGAATGGGAGGAGGAGGTCGTCTCCATAACTTTATCCTTCTTGACGACGGGAAGATTGTCAACACCGAGCTTCGATTCCCCGATGAATTTGTCCGGCATAAGATTCTTGACTTGATCGGTGATTTCTATCTCCTCAATCGTCCGGTTCGAGGAAAAGTGACCGCCCGTTTGACCGGCCACACGGAAAACATCACCCTCATGATGAAGATTCAGGAAGCGGCAAGAGAAAAATAGCGGTGAGGGATCAACCCATTCTCTGGAGGGACCCATGGCACAAGAGGAATACCGACCCCCGATCAAAGAATTTTTAGACATGCTGGCAGACCTGTTGACCGAGAAGTATTTCGAACGGATGGACGACCGGATGAAAAAGATTCCCGAACTCCGGAGATTGATCACCGCCAAAGAGGCGAGCCAATTCTTGAGCCTTTCGACAGATACCGTCTACCGGATGGCCTCGTTGAAAAAACTTCCTTATCTCAAAATCGGGGATCGGGTCCTTTTCGATGTGAAAGCCCTCGACCACTGGATTGAGAAGCATATGATCCGGGAGAAGGAGTGGAAGAGGGAAGAATTAAAGCAAGAGATCGAAAAGGAGAAGGCCAACACGAAATCTTCTAAAGAATCTGACCTCCTTGGTTTGCTGAAGAAAAAGGGAAAGGATTAGGTCATTCGATTTTTATCACACATCCAGTAAAGCCTTTAAGAACCGAAAGGGGCCTTCCCTTTTCCCCTTCCTTTTGTCAATTTTATTGGGTAAAATGTTTTTTAAAAAATCATGATTCTCTCTATGAGTGATAGAGGGAAATCTGTAAATGAAAGAAGGGATTGAGATGGTCGATTACTTCCTGATCGAAGCGCTCTTGACAGATGAAGAGAGGTTTTTCAGAGACAAAGTCCGAAAATTTGTGGAGAAAGAATGCATGCCTCTCATCGCCCCCCACTTCGATAGCGGAACCTTTCCCATGGAGCTCATCCCCAGGATGGCGGAGATGGGGCTCTTCGGCCTCCATGTAGATGGTTATGGCTGCCCCAAAGCAAGCCATGCAATTTACGGCTTGACCTGCCAGGAACTGGGGCGCTGCGACAGTGGTCTCAGGGCCATGTTTTCAGTTCAAAATTCCTTAGTGATGTACCCCATCTATGCCTTTGGATCTGAAGAACAAAAGATAAGATGGCTTCCCAAAATGGCACGTGGTGAGGTGGTCGGCTGTTTTGGTCTTTCTGAACCCGATTTTGGATCAAATCCTTCTGGAATGAAGACCGGGGCCGTGAAGCAAGGAAATCATTACCTCCTGAACGGAACCAAAATGTGGATTACCAATGGATCCATTGCGCACGTGGCACTGGTCTGGGCGAAAATGGATGATGAAATCCGCGGTTTCTTGGTAGAAGCTGGGACTCCGGGGTTTAAGGCAACCCTGATCCAGAGAAAGTTTTCTTACCGAACTTCTCCCACTTCTCTTCTTATCCTCAAAGACTGTATGATTCCCGAGGGAAACCTCCTTCCAGGGGCAAAAGGCTTGAAGTTGATTTTAAGCTGCCTGAACTATGCCCGTTACGGGGTGGCTTGCAGCGCCTTGGGTTCTGCCATGGCCTGTTATGAAGTTGCCGAGACGTTTGCTCGCAAAAGGGAAGTCTTTGAAAAACCTATCGCCTCTTATCAACTTGTCCAAGAGAAGCTGGTCCGGATGGTATTGGAAATTACCAAGGCGCAGTTACTCACCTTTCATCTGGGCAGATTATTGGATCAACATAAAGCAAGACCTCCTCAGATCTCAATGGCCAAGCTCAACAATGTTCGGGAAGCCATGAAGATCGCTCGAATGGCTAGGGATATCCTTGGGGCTCGCGGTATTCTGTCCGATCACCATGTCATTCGCCATCTCTGTGATCTCGAAGCCATGAGCACATTGGAGGGGACAGAGAGCATTCATGTGTTGGCCATTGGACAAGATCTGACCGGAATTTCAGCCTTCTATTAGAACCTCTACTTCAACCAACCCAGTTCTTTTAATCTTTCTGGAGTGGGGATCATTTCTTCAGACCACCCGCGATATTCGCGATATTCACTAAATATAAAAATTTAGTTTCCAGACCACTTCCCCCAATAAATTAGTCAGCCCATTCTTCCTCCAGATCTTCCAGACGAGCTTTAGAATGGGCGAGATCGGGATTGAGAACCTTTCCAAAATCAATTCTTTGTTTTTCCTTGACAGGGAAGGAAAAGTAAATTTAAAATATATATAGAAGAAGGAGGTGAGGTCCATGAGATGGATGTTCCCCCATGCAACACATTGTTCGACCTGTGGTTCGTTGCGCTGGTCCTGAGCAAGACGTTAAACGGCTCATTAGAGGGTAAGAGAACCCATCCAAAATTTCTTAAATATTTCAAAGGCCGGCAGATTTCTTTCCGGCCTTTTCTTTCGTTGGATATTTTGACATGGATATCATTTCATCAATAAATTCTATTTTGGAGGAGGATGGATATGAGAAAAATCGCTTGGGTTATTTCAATTTTTTTGGCTTTAAGTCTTATTCAACTTGCTGAGGCTCAATTCGGAAAGACATCTGGCCCTAAATTTTATTCCGATTTCAAACCGGTCGTGGGTGGGTGGTCGGAATATCAGATGTCCCCAAAGGGTGAATCCCCTTCAAAAATGAAAATGGCTGTTGTTGGAAAAGAGGGAGATGCGTACTGGTATGAAACGGTTATGGAAACGAAGAGGGAAGGGCGAGTCATTACCAAAATGCTTGTTTCTGGAGATCCGTCAGACCAGAAGAATATCAAGAGAATCATCATTAAGATGGGAAATGACCCAGCTATGGAGATGCCTGTCCAGATGATGGAGCAGCCTTCAACACAGAAAGGACAATCGGGAAAGGTGATTGATAAAGGGACAGAAAACATTAAAGTTCCTGCTGGAACCTTTACGACAAAACACATGCAGTATCAGGATGGAGAGGTGGTGGATTCTTGGATTTATAAAGATGTCTCCCCTTATGGAATGGTAAAATCCGTATCGAAAGATATTGAAATGGTTCTCATCGGATATGGGACTGGGGCAAAGACCCTGATCACAGAAACGCCTCAAAAGTTTGAGATGCCTCAGATGCCTCCCCGAAGGAAGTGAAGAGTGGAATATCTTGATGTTCTTTTCTTCTAAAGGAAATCTACTATGAAGAGATTGAACACAACCATCTGCTGTGTCTTCTTATTTTTCCTCTTTGCCACCTTTGCCTATGCCCAATCATCCGAAATCAGGATTCTTCATGTCAATGATTTTCACGGGTTTGTTGAACCCTATAAGCCCCTTGGATCGGATGAACTGCTGGGAGGCATTCCTTATCTTGCCTCTAAAGCCAATGAGCTTCGGAAAGAAAAACCATCCTTATTGCTTTCTGCAGGAGACATGATCCAGGGCGACAACTGGGCAAATCTTTTTCTGGCTGAATCCGTCATTGAGTTGATGAATGGGATGAGGTTTGATGTGATGGTATTGGGAAATCATGAGTTTGATTTTGGGCAGGGGGTACTTAAAAAGAGAATTTCAGAGGCAAGGTTTCCTATCCTTGGAGCTAATGTTGAAGGTCTGGACTCTATCAAACCTTATGCCATCAAGGAGCTGAAAGGGATCAGGGTAGCACTCATCGGTATCGTCACAGAAGACGTCCCTTTAGCAACCCATCCCCGAAATGTAGCGGGTCTGAGATTTATTTCTCACATAGAAACTGCCGAGAAATACATCAAGGAGTTAAAAAACAAGACGGATGTCATCATCGTCCTTTCTCATATAGGATACCCCGCTGACAGGGTGCTCGCGGAGAAAGTAAAGGGAATTGATGTGATCGTGGGTGGACATTCCCATACCAAAATTACAAAGCCTGTGAGCATCGGGAAAACACTGATTGTACAAGCCTGGGAGCACGGAAAAGCTCTTGGCGTTTTAGACCTCACGGTAAAGGATGGAAAGATCATCAAGTTCGAAGGCCATTTGGAGGAAATCAAACCTGAAAAGGGTAAAGAGGACAAGGCTGCTTTGGCCATAGTGAAAAAATATAAAGAAAGGGTGAATGCTGTCCTCAATGAAAGAATTGGAGAGGCGGCGGTGGACCTCGATGGAGAAAATGTGAGAAAAAGGGAGACAAACCTGGGTGATTTCATTGCCGATATTATGAGGCGTGCCTCAGAGGCGGATGTAACCTTGATTAATGGAGGGGGGATCAGAACCAGTATTAAAAAGGGAGAAGTGAGAATGAAAGAGATCTATTCCGCCTTACCTTTTGATAATTACATCGTTGCCATCAAATTGACAGGGAAACAGATTAAGGAGGCATTAGAGCATGGGGTATCAGGGGTGGAAAATGAAGAAGGTCGATTCCCCCAAGTATCCGGTCTTACCTTTAAATATTCTCCGCCAGAAAAAAGAGGTTCGAGGGTAAAGGAAGTCTACATCGCGGGTAAGCCCATCGATCCCGATCGAACATATATTGTTGCCACAAATGATTTTCTGGCTGTAGGAGGGGATGGATATAAGGCCTTTGGGGAAGCCATCAAATCATCAAGAGATTTCCCTGCCATCGGGGGGATGATGAAGGGTGAAAAAGTGGTTTATAGTGATTCCAGCAGATGGGTGAGAGATGTGGTGGTAGAATATATAAAGGAAAAGAAAAGGATTGCTCCAGCGATGGAGGGGAGGATCATAGAAATTCGTTGATGAAAGTTTATGTCAATCAAAAATCTGTTGATGTTTTACCTGGGATGACGGTGAAACACGCCCTGATGAGTACAGGACTTTTTAAAGAAATAGAGGCCTCGAAGAAAGTCTACGAGGAATGGGGAAATGAGTTGGGTTTGGATGGCGCATTGTCTGAAGGGATGAAGATTTATGTAAAAAATTGCAAAACATAAGAAGACTGGTCTATGGAAGACCGGTATGCCTTCAAAGTTTTATAAAGTGATCTTTTTGATATTTTTATAAGAAACAATGGGTGTCATAGAAGGGACTTTAAGAATAATACTTGGTATGTAGTAGTTTGATATTTATTAAGGTGTCGCTATAAAACTTTTCTTGCATACCTGTCTTTCTTTTACAATTTTTATTTACGGCAGATAGGTTTATTAAAAGAGGAAGGGAGGAGAGCCATGTCAGAAGTTGAACTTCCGAATGCAGAAGAGCTTGAGGAGATAAGGGGAAAGACATTTACGAAGCGTGTGGCCCTCACCACTGCGATCTTCGCGGTCATCCTGGCGATCACCTCGTTAGGAGGAAACAATGCGATGAAGGAGATGCTCTTGGCTCAGCAGCAATCCTCTGACCAATGGGCTTTCTACCAGGCCAAAGTTTTACGTGAGCATCTTTATCGGGGTCAGAAGTTGCGCCTGGAGATAGACCTGATCGAGCGAGGAAGTGGGATGAAGCCAGAGGCGAAGGAACGGGTTGAGGCAGTGCTCAAAAAGATGGCTGAAGAAGAGGCTCGCTATAGTGCTGAAAAGGAAGAGATTGAAAAGGAGGCTAAGAAGCTTGAACATGAACGGGATGTGAATCGAGACAAAGACCCTTACTTCAACTATGGAGAAGTCCTGCTTCAGATTGCCATTGTCATGGCCTCTGTCTCCATTCTGTCCGGATCCCGTCTGGTCTTCTATTTCGCCTTGGTCAGTGCCATCCTGGGAACCTTCTTTTCACTCAACGGCTTCTTTCTGATCTTTCGAATTCCTTTCTTTCATTAACGATTGGGGTGGAAAGCGCGCGTATCATCTTTGTGGGCAAGGTCCGGTGAAAAAGCTTCCTTCGGAGACAGAAATGTTTGTAAGGATTATCGAATAACCTATCTGAGGTTGGGGATTAAAAATTAAACAGATGAAAACACAAAGAGTTGGGAAGTCGGGAAATACAGAAAGAGAGTCCTCATCCGTTCGTTCCCAGATGTCGCCCCTTCTCTTTCTTGTGGGGATCTTCTTCTTGAACTTTATTTCTCGCATTGTCCTGTCACCCCTGTTACCCACTGTTGAGAAAGATCTAAAGATAGGACATGAAGAAGCGGGATCCTTCTTTTTCATGATATCTTTTGGGTATTGCATCATGCTTTTGGGATCGAGTTTTGTTTCTTCTCGCCTCAATCATCGGAAAACGATCATCCTCTCCACGATCGCCCTGGGTGGGGCTCTTCTATTTGTTGGCCTTAACCATCAGCTCTGGATGGTTCGTTTAGGCCTCTTCACGTTGGGATTGGCGGCAGGGCTCTATCTCCCCTCAGGAATTGCAACCCTCACCGAATTGGTAAACCCGAGGGATTGGGGAAAGGCTATTTCGATTCATGAATTAGCCCCTAACTTAAGTTTCGTAGTGGCTCCACTGATCGCGGAAATGCTTTTAAGGTGGTTTTCCTGGCAAGGCATTTTTACATTGTTTGGAATTTTCTCCATCCTCACTGGCATTCTTTTTTCCCTTTTTGGCAGGGGAGGGAAATTCTGTGGGGAGTCTCTAAATGTCAGCACCCTCCGACTCATCCTGAAGGAGCCCTCTTTCTGGATCATGATGGTCCTTTTCAGCCTGGGCATTGGTGGCACTTTTGGAATGTTTGCCATGTTTCCTCTTTACCTGGTATCTGAGAAAGGAATGGATCAAACCTGGGCCAATACATTGGTAGGGCTTTCCAGGATCTCTCCTGTGGGAGTAGCCATTCTATCTGGGTGGGCCACAGACCGCCTGGGGCCAAAGCAAGCCTTGAAGGTGATCTTCCTGGCCAATGGGATTGCTGTAATGCTCCTGGGCGCAGCTTCTGGATCTTGGATTATCCTTCTTATTTTTCTTCAACCTATGTTGGCTTCCTCCTTCTTCCCACCAGGTTTTGCCGCACTCTCTCGAATAGGAGGTCCTAAGTTCAAGAATATTGCCGTCTCTCTGACCATGCCAGTTGGTTTTCTTCTCGGAGGTGGGGCGATCCCAACCATGATTGGTATCATTGGAGAGACAAGGTCCTTTTCGATGGGATTTATCATTTTAGGGGGGATACTTCTTGGAGGTGCAATTCTCGTACGATATCTGAAATTTGCCAAGGATTAATTTCTTAAAGATAAAACTACATCATATACCTGTGCCCAAATGTAAAAAGGGTTTGGAAAAACCTCCCAACCCTTGAATCTTCTAGCTCCCCAGGCAGGACTCGGTCACTACGGTCAGGGCAAGCTCAACTTATTTTTCCGAGATGTTGCTAGCTTGCGCAACCTGGCCAAATCGCCGGACACAAGAGCTTCCTTCTTGGCCCGAGACCAACGCTTCACTTGTACTTCTCTTTTCCTGGCCTTGGTGTTAGTATCAAATCTCTCTGAATGGACGAGTTCAACTGGCGGATCTATCTTAGTGGTTCGACAAGCTTTGCCTGCAAAGTGCTCTCTGCAGCGTAGATCGAGATCTGTTGTAGCACCGATATAAAGAGAACCTGATCGGAATTTGAGTATGTAGAACCATGCAGGCATTTCTTTTGATTTTCTGGCCCTTCGACAACCCCTCGGCAGGACCTTTCGACGAGCTCAAGTCGAGTCGCTCGGGGTACGCTCAGGGCCATTTCTCCGCGTAAAGAATGGCGTGAGCCTTGAGCAAGCGAAAGGGGCACCCACAAACGTGGTGTGCCCCTAAGCGCGTCGAAATGGCTCCCCTTCGTAAACTCATATCGAACTTTTATAGCCTCTCCATTCGATGAAATCCGGGAAACCTTTGAGCTCCTCCAAGGTCTCAATTTCACTTAATATACGCCGCCTTAGACAGCATTATTAGTGATCTTCTGTACAAATGGAACAACCGTAATATTGACACCAGCACAGAATAGGATAAACTAGGCAAATAAATATCAAAAGGAGATTTAACACGGTTCAAAAATCTGCCAACAATGATGAACTTGAGGAATTTCAGCAGGAACTCTTTCGAATGGAGGTAGAAGGAGTTGCCAAGCGACATGGAATAGATTTAGAGCGTGTCATAGCCATTTATAAACGAAGTCCAGACACTGGCTTTTTCCCTGTTCTCGTCCCCTTTCAGACCAATTTGGACCGAGCGATCGCCATTCTTGGAAAAAACAAGGCGCTTCAACTCTTTGAAACCGAGGACCTCAGTAAGCTTGAGGAAAGAGTTTTCTTAGTTGATGAAATTAACTTCTCCCCTCCTCCGCTTTACTCCTTAGACGAATTACAGCAAGTGCTGGAGGATTTCATTTCATATTTGCTGAAGAATCGAGTTCACTTACTTGAGACAGGGCAACCACTAACGAAATTTGATCGATCGCTCTGGCTGGATTCGCAATTAGCCAACCTTTACCATTTCGACTTCCCGCGAGGCTTTCCACCTCCCCCAAAAAAAGACAGTGATCGCTTAAAAGCAGACAGGGGGAAAATTCTTGACCTCAAAGTCGCCATCCTTAAGATACTGTCTCGAGCTATAAAGCGTAAAGCCTCCATGAACCTATGGAATGATTGTCTTCGAATATTGACTGAAACAGTTTCTTCAGAAGAAGCCGAATTCTACCTCCGCATGGATCAATTTTACATCGGCTATGACGTAACGGACAGAACGGACAAAGGAGCGCCCGAGGAAATTCCGGGCCTAGATCGTCCTGGAGGATTCACAGACCTGCTGGAAGTTATCGGGCATATTGAGAAGGAACTCACCATTGGAACCCTTGCCGAGACGCGTAACGCATTGGCAGACCTATTGACATTTGGCCAATGGAATCGGCCCCTATTATTCGTAAGCAATTATTTTGAGGCTACCGAACACCCATTGAGAGACACCCTGGATTCGGCGCTTGATTTATTTTCCTATTTAGAACTTAAAGAAAGTGATTTTTGGGAAAACTATCCCAACCGAGTAAAGGAGGCTCTCGAAAATGAATTTTATGGTGATTTCATCTATCGAGATAAAGTTAAACGTAAATTCATCCATCAATTCGAACCACAGGCTACAAATTTTTTAAAGCTTATGAAGTCATACTTCGAAGCCACTGGTAGACCACCTCGGATCTCAATTTCTGAAGATGAAGATACCAAAATCCAGGGACAATATGTTTTTCACCAAGAGGGTCAAATTTGGACAACCACTTATAACGGCATAACAAAAAGGTTTGAAGATGCTAAAGGATTTCACTACATTGCTTACCTCCTTGAGAACCCTTGGAAAGAAATTAGGGTATTAGATTTGGTGGCGGCAGTTGAGAAACAAACTGGTCAGTCCGCTGGAAGCATTTACGGTAACATGAGCGAAGAACAGCTTGAAAAGTACGGTCTACGTTCATCAAACCTGGATGATTCAGGGGAGATCTTAGATAAGAAGGCCGACAAGGCTTATAAGCTCCATCTAGAGATGCTTAGAGAACAGTATGAAGCGAATCTAAGCAACCCTGAAAAAGCAGCGGAAATCAAGGAAGAGATCGATTTTATAAAAAGGGAACGTTCAACTTCCAAAGTAGGCGGCCGAATCCGTAAGTTCTCAAGTGAAAAGGAGAAAGCTGAAAAGAAAGTATCCAAAGCCATTTTCCGCTGCCTAAAAATCATTAAAAACGGACATCCCGATCTGTATATCCACTTGAACAAGGCTTTGAGGCCAATCACCGACCCTCTCCGTTACAGCCCGGATCGACCTATAGACTGGATTACCCAGTAACCCCAAATCCTTCCTTTTTAGCACCTTTTTTCATTTGAGATGTCAATTGTCTCTCCCGCCCCTCCATTTGTCGCGCCCCTCTCTTTAGGGAGATGAAGGCAATCAGTTCTTACAGGCGCATCCAATGAAAGCCATTAAATCAGATTTAATCGATCAAACAATCCACTTGTGGAGAGGTCGTTCTGAAGGAGCAATTTCCCGTGAGGATGCGAGAGAAATGATTAACAATGTCAGTGGCTTTTTCGAAGTTTTGGCTGATTGGGATTTAAATACCCATAGTAAGAATCATCACCAATCACATGCTAATGGGAGAATGCGTAATGGGAAGGGGATCCGATAAGACAGGGAGCATAATTTGGTCAGCCTATTCATCATTGTGTAGCATTAACTATGGATGCTGAACGAATAATTTTCTTTTAATTTAAAGGAGTTACAAGAGTATGTGCAGCTATGTAGCAACATCGTTAGGGGGGGAGGGGGACCAAGATGTTTTCCAACTTTGCCCAGATTTTTCATGATGGCATCCTGTATTATAGGGTCGAAACGGACGGGGGCACCCACTTTATCTCCTCTGAAAGAAGAAAACTTGAACTTAAGGACTTGGAAGGTAGGGGGATTAGGTTTCCGACCTTCATTCAGAACGATGAGGAGCATCCCCATTCATGCTTAAAAAATAAGCCCTGGTCTTCAGGAAGTATTAATGACTTCTTGAATTCAAACCAGAGCCACAGAATTGTAGATCCCAAAGAATTGTTTTTGAGGGTGAAGAACATCATCCAAAAGTTTCCCCACCCCGAAGATGAAAACGAATTATCACTTTTGACCTTGTTCCCCTTCCAAACTGGCCTATACTCGGTTTTCCAAACCATACCCTATTTTTCGTTGCTTGGAGATTCACGTTTCACACAAGCCCTTTTGGAGCTAATCGAAAAAATATCCTTTAATGGAATTCGCCTCAACTCTCCCAACGGTCCCTTGATGTCCCGCATAATATCTCTTTACGGAAGCACCTTGATAATAACCATTAACCATGATCACCCTTGGAATCACTCGTTCAATAATATATTGAGCGTCCTTGAGGAAGGCTGCAGGAGTTCCGGATCCTTTTATCTCTTGAATGAACGTGGTCTTCCAATCTCTCTCCCGATTTACTCGCCCAAGATGCTAGACGTGGGCATATGGGGTAAATACCTGGAAAATCTCTCCATCGAGATCCAAGTTAAAAAACAACCGGACTCCCCGTTTTATCTTCACGCGAGCAGAATGGAACAAGAGCTGCAGAAACTGCGCGACGACCTCTACATTTTTTGTCTTGAAAACGTCAACCCTATTTTCAATATTTATCAAGCTCCAGAGGCGATTCCGGAGATTCCAAACCAATACATGGAATTCCTGTCCGGAATATTTTCTATCACTAAGCATCTCGACACCTTTTTTGAAGTGCCCTTTTTATTCGATAGCGTGGTTACCTGGGCTAAGGAAATCGTATTACGGCTTAAACACGACCAAAAATTCGATGACAAAAATAAGCACATCATTCATCTTGTGGGTGAATTTATCCAGCGATTCAAGCCCAACATGGACGGGTATTATGTCGTCGAAGACATCGCAAGATATGTCAACGAGGCGGGTGATCTTTCTAAGAAATTAAGGCCCGAAGACATTACCAGACGCCTCAAACATTTTGATCCGCAGCGAAAAAGAGACTGGGTGGACTTAGGCCCAAAAGAAGACAAGAAACAAAGAACCAAAATTAAGTTTGACTATGACAAACTCTTGAAACAGGTGAATGCTTAGAGATCGACCTGAATTTACCAAAAATACATTTACCAGGAGGCGAAGTGATGGAAAACTTTTTAGTGAAATATCGACCGACGGTTTGGGAGGATGTTGTAGGACAAGAGGGCGTCGTGAGGTTACTCAAGAATATGATCACTACCGGATCGTTCCTCGCAGGACTTCTGCTCTCGGGAGTTTATGGAATTGGAAAAACCACCTTAGCGAAACTTGTGGCTCGCTCACTGCTTTGTGAGCAAAGGCCGCCTGGGACATTTAATCCCTGTAACCGATGCATCAGGTGCGAAACACCCTATTACAGTGGACAGTTCATTGAGAGGGATTGCTCCAAACTCACAGTTGAACAGATTAATTCAGACCTTGTTTCTTATGTGATGTTCAGAATCATCTATTATGACGAACTTCAAAGGGTTAAAATTCCGGCTCAGGAGATGTTCCTCAAACCGTTAGAGGGTGATCCTCATCGCTTGAATGCCCTTTTAATATTCAGCACAGCCGATTTGGAAAAAGTGGATAAGGCATTACTTGAACGCGTCATACACCTGAAGCTCCTGCCCCCTACCGTTGACCAGCTCGTCCCATGGCTTGAGAAGATCTGCAAGCTTGAATCAATTCATATAGAAGATAAACCCGTTTTAAGCATGATAGCTGAACATTGCAAATGTATCCCTCGAGCCTGTCTCAACTTTTTACTTGAGCATTGCATCCTTGGGAAACAGTCAATTTCAAAACAGATGGTGGAAAAAACAATAAGGGTCGATGGAACCGGAAGGGAGGGGATAACCCCTCACATCAAATTTTAATATCTCATGAACAGGATATCTTTTGACTCACAATTGAAATCACATAACTTATCGCGCGAAGATCTTAGTTTCTTTTCAGCCACATTTGTTCAGTGTAGGTTCCCTTATAATATAAAAATGGATGAAAATTCCGGTTGGCTGATGAGAATCTTTTATGGGAAACGTGCTGCTTTGGACGACTATGCAATTGTCAGGCATTTGATGGGAAAACATCTGGTGGCCACCTTCCCGGGGCCGTACACCAAGTACTTATGTTTAGACCTGGATTATTCTATAGATCTAAAAGAGACTTTAGATGCAATCCTCCGCATATTTCCTAAGTCCTTGGTCACCCAGTCAAGCATGAGCGAGGGAATTCACGTCTATCATTTTTTTGAATCAAAGATCAGTGTAAACAAGCTCCAGAAATTGATCAATAAAATATTGGATAGTCGCGGGATAGTAGTTCAACCCGGATATTGCGAAATCTTTCCTCAAATAAACAGAGCGCTAAGGCTCCCCTTAGGCAAAGGCTCATATGTGCTGGATGAGGAAACATTAAGCCCACTTCATCAGAATGTGGGGGAAGGAATAAAACTCATCAAAGAAAAGATAACATATCACTCCATCACTGAGATTTTGTCTCATAGCAAAGCTGGCAGTAAGCTAACTCCGTCCATCCCTCCTCTTTATGAAGCTGTTAGAAATATTGCCACACTTTCAAATGGAATTAACGATTCCATGACCACATCCAACTCAAGGATCCCCAACCATCCATGGGATAAGCTTCGGGGAAGAGAATTTAAGGATCTCATAGATCAGTCTCTCCGATCAGGAATAGAGGAAACAGGGACCCGATATTTCCTTCAATCCAAACTGATCTTCTATTATTGGTCATTAAACTACTCTAAGGAACAGTGTTATGACTTGATACTCAAATGGTACCTCTCCCATGACCATCAGTCTAAGGATTGGAAGAATAATCCAGACCGCGTGTTGCGAAATCTCAAGAGCGCAATTGAATGTCTATACCGCAATGCCCAGCCTAAAGGACACTATCCTCACCCAAAGTATAAGAAACATCTGAGAGTGGCGGATGTACGGAATATCGTTCAGATGACCCCCGACTACAGGAGGCAGAAATTCATCTTCTCCCTTCTGGCATATGCTCTCAATACCAAGGACTTGATTGCAGAGTTCCGGCTTCCTAAGAAGGCCATCATCAAGTTTGATGCTTGTTCCAACACATCCTATCAGGAAAAGATTTCATTTTGTGAGTCAATTGGTTTAATCACAAAGATTAAGGAGCATTCTAGGGAAGATCATCGAGCAAGGACCTATCGTCTAAATTATGAGTTTTTAGATGACGAAGAGGTCGTCGAAACTTTGGAAGATGGGTTGAAAAAGATTTTCAAATTACGAGACCTGAGAAAAATGTACAGCAGGCACTATTTCCATCTCATTACGAAAGATGGAACTTAATGTCAAGGATGTTAATTTTAGGACAAGTAGAGTAATAAATATAATATATAGTTGTACCAGATAGTGAACCATATAAAATACTAAAAGTAAGTATTCAACCCAAATTAACCGAATTTCTCAGTCAATAGTACCCGCAGTACACTTCCTTTATCAAAGCAACGCATTAATGATTTGCTTCATATCCAAATAGAACGGTTTCGACCACCCGCCCATGTAAACCTTTGACCGGTCCATCGGGTTTGATAAACCCCCGGACAGCATCCAGCTCTGAAAAAGAGTTGTTCTGACGTTCATGATGAACCTGCCAAATTGATTAGGTGTTGTTTTTGTGGCATATTAGGGAACGGGAAACAGGTTTGATTTTTCTTTGTATTTTTGATAGATTAGACTATCCTTGCAGGGTGGGTATTTGAATTTTTTTATAAAGAATGGACCAATTAAAACCTGAGAGACGGAATTATGCCAGCGATTGCACCTCTTGAAGATTTGAAAACTGCCCAGAAAGATCTTCTGGAAGCGAAGGACTTGAACGAGTTGAAGGCGGTATTTAAGAAATGGCGCCGTATTGGATGGAAGAATGTATGTAAGCTTTGTCTCCAAGAACGCACCCCAGAACAATTGAAAGGTGAGGGCGGATGAGGTTTCCGAAAGAGAAATTGAATAAAGGAATCCAGCAACGTCCTTCTTACTGTCCCCCTTAGTTTGGGTTTTTTAGTTTTATCCTACGTGGAGCGATCTTTTTTCGTTGGGATCACGCTGGATGGAGAAATGGAGGGTTTTTGAGTGACTAAAAGCAAGCGAGATAACGGAGCCAATCTGGGCTTCGAGCAGAAGCTTTGGCAGGCAGCGGATAAGATGAGAAGTAATATGGACGCTGCAGAGTACAAGCATGTTGTCCTTGGGCTAATATTCCTCAAATACATTTCTGATGCTTTTGAGGATCACCGCGCGATGATTGAAGGGGAGGCATCTAACCCTAAGAGTGAATGGTATGTCCGGGAGCCCCAGGAACGCTACGAGGTTATGGAAGATCGCGATGAGTACTTGGCAGCAAACATCTTCTGGGTGCCGAAGGAGGCAAGATGGGATTTTCTGAAGAAAAATGCGAAGCAGCCAACAATCGGGAAGCTTGTTGATAACGCCATGGACGTTATTGAGAAGGACAATTCCTCGCTTAAAGGCGTGCTACCTAAAGATTACGCCAGACCCACTCTTGATAAGGCAAGGCTGGGAGAATTGATAGACGTGGTAGGCACGATTTGCCTGGGCGACTCGGAGAACAGGAGCAAGGATATCCTCGGAAGGGTTTATGAGTACTTCCTTGGGCAGTTCGCAGATGCCGAAGGCAAGAAAGGCGGCCAGTTCTACACGCCAAGGAGTATAGTCAAGCTGCTTGTCGAGATGATAGAGCCCTACAAAGGGCGTGTCTTTGACCCTTGCTGCGGCTCAGGGGGTATGTTTGTCCAGAGTGAAAAATTCGTGCAAGCCCATGGCGGAAAGATAGGCGACATCTCCATTTATGGGCAGGAGTCAAACGCTACTACGTGGCGCTTGTGCAAAATGAACCTCGCAATTAGGGGCATAGATGCGGACATCCAATGGGGAGACAGTTTCCATAACGACCAGCAAAAGGACTTGAAAGCGAATTTCATCCTCGCCAATCCACCATTTAATGACAGCGATTGGAAAGGAGAACTTTTAAGGGATGACGCAAGGTGGAAATACGGCACGCCTCCGACAGGCAATGCGAACTTCGCATGGGTGCAGCAATTTATCCATCACCTTGCCCCAAATGGAATTGCTGGGTTTGTGTTGGCTAATGGCTCGATGTCTTCGAACACTTCCGGAGAGGGGGAGATAAGGAGGAACATTGTTGAGGCTGACATTGTTGACTGCATGATAGCCTTGCCGACACAGCTTTTCTATAACACCATGATTCCCGCATGCCTCTGGTTTGTCACGAGAGACAAAAAGAACAGCAAATTCAAGGACAGGCGGGGACAGGTTCTTTTCGTTGATGCCCGCAAGATGGGTATTCTTGTGGATAGGAGGCACAGAGAGCTTACTGATGAGGAGATACAGAAGATTGCTTCTACCTACCATGCTTGGAGGGGCGAAGGCGGAAAATATGAAGACGTGAAAGGCTTCTGCAAATCCGCAAAGCTGGATGAGATTGGAAAACATGGACACATCCTAACGCCCGGACGCTATGTCGGGGCTGAGGATGTCGAAGAGGATGAGGGGTTTTTTTATGAAAAGATGAAAAAGCTGACCTCAGAGCTTGCCCAGCAATTAAAGAAATCGCGTGAGCTTGAAGACCAGATAAGCAAGAACCTCACAAGAATAGGGTATGGATTATAGCATTCAAGAGATACAGGAAAAGGTACACATCACCTTAGGCATCCTATTCAAGAATGATGCTTTTCTATTGGAGAATGTCGTCCATGAACGGTCAATCGCCCATAAGCTAGCCGAATACTTACAGGTTGAATTCCCAGATTGGCATGTTGATTGTGAATACAATAGAAAGGGCCGTGATGAAAAAATTTTGAAAGGTATTCATGAGTGTCTTGAACAAAGAAAGACGGACAGAATCTTCCCTGACATAATCGTCCACCTTAGGAATACAGACAAAAACCTGTTGGTCGTAGAGATTAAACCTAATGATAATAGCGACCCATGTGATGTCAAGAAATTGGAACTGCTTACAAAGCCTGACAATGGCTACGAATATAAATTAGGCCTATATGTAAGATTCAATCGGCTGAATAAGCCTGTTTTGGAATGGTTTAAAGACGGGCAGAGATATGAGGCAACAGCGTAAGTTTAAGGAAACTGAGATAGGTGTCATACCTGAAGATTGGCAAGTAACAACCATCGAAGGAATTAAAGCCGATAAAAAGCATGCCCTTTCGATGGGGCCCTTTGGGTCCAATATTACCAAAGACAATTTTGTTCAATCAGGCGTCCCGGTAATAAGGGGAAACAACCTGACAGAATATAGATTTTTGGACGGGGATTTTGTTTTTGTCACGGAATCGAAGGCTGATGAACTCTCTGCTAGTATTGCCTTCTCTGAAGATATTGTTATCACGCATAGAGGGACTCTTGGACAGGTGGGCATAATTCCTAAGAAGAGCAAACATCTCAAATATGTGGTGTCACAAAGTGGAATGAAAGTTAGTTGCAACACTTCAATGGCAAACCCTCAGTTTGTTTTTTATTTTCTAAAGTCTCCCAAGGGCCAATATCTCCTATTAAGGAACACATCACAGACCGGGGTTCCTGCCATTGCGCAACCTCTTGCATCACTGAGAAGCGTACCAATTCCCCTGCCAAAACTGGATGAGCAAAATTCAATCGTTGATGTACTTTCACCGGTAGATGATTTGATCGAGCTGAACCGCCGGATTAGCACTAACCTTGAAAAAATCGGCCGAGCCCTCTTCAAGCACTGGTTCATAGACTTTGAATTTCCGAATGAGAACGGCAAGCCTTACAAGTCAAGCGGCGGTGAGATGGTTGACTCTGAATTAGGGGAAATACCGAAAGGGTGGAAGGTTAGAAAAGTTGGAGAAGTCATAAAAATATTTGGTGGAACGACACCAAGCACAAAAGAACAGAAATATTGGGAAGGAGGTACAATCCATTGGGCTACACCAAAAGACCTTTCTGATTTGGACTCTCCAGTTTTGACAGACACAGAACGGAAGATAACTCCTGAGGGTCTAGCAACAATCAGTTCTGGATTATTGCCAGTTGGGACGGTCTTACTCTCGTCCAGAGCTCCGATTGGATATATAGCCATTTCACAAATACCTGTTTCAATTAATCAAGGATTTATTGCGATGGTCTGTAACCATGAACTTCCAAACTATTATGTTCTCAATTGGATTCAATATAACCTTGACATAATAAAATCAGTAGCGTCAGGAACTACTTTTGAAGAAGTGAATAAGAGCAACTTCAGACGCCTTAACATTTTAGTCCCTCCACCGGGACTTATTTCAAAATTCACAACAATATTTGGATCATTATATGAATTCATCCTGAACAATTCGTTTCAATCCAGAACGCTCGTGTCGATTCGTGATTCTCTTATTCCAAGGCTCATGTCAGGGCAGATTAGGGGAGGGGCACAGGGAGGTGCATGAGAAACGACAGGGAAGATATTTTATTCTGTAAACATGATTTGAGAGGGGTTATACAGTATCAAGCAGAGGAGATGGGAAAAGAGATTGAGGGTTATGGCAGAGATTATATTCTAAAAGTGAGCGTTGAGGATTTGTGTGATTACTTGGAAAGTAAGTATCGGATTAATCCGATAGTCTTACTTAAGGATAAAATTTATATTAAAAGCCATGGTGAGACCGATATAGATGTACGATATGACATTGATAGGTTTATCCCTGATAAATCCAGACCTTTTTACGTTAAAGGCACCTCTATAACGTATGCTATGCCTTATGAAGGAGATAGCGCCCTTTTTCAATGCAGGGCTTCAACCTTCACCACAAGTCCGCCGAGAGCAGAAATAACCAAAGATGAAGTTCTCATAACGTATAGCGAAGTTACACCAGACCCTGCCAAAATAAAGGCAGATTTTGAAAAGAGAGTAGCCGATATCGAAAGCCATTTAAGGTTTGTCACAAATGACATAACAGCGTTTAACAACGGCTTAAGACAGAAAGCTAAGCAAAAGATTGAAGATAGAAAGGCGAGAATACTAAAAGAGCAGGGAGTTGTTGCAGCTTTAGGATACCCTATAAAAGAAGCGCATGGAATGCCTGCAAGTTACGCCGTCCCCGACATAAAAAGAAAAGTAGTAATCCAGAAACCGACAGCAACGACCACACCTTTTGCTCCGGAGCCTGCTCTGGATATGGCAAATTACGAAGCTATCCTGAAAATAATTTCGGATATGGTTTTAGTGATGGAAAGAAGCCCCAGTGCATTCAAGGGGATGAAAGAGGAAGACCTAAGGCAACACTTTCTTGTTCAGTTAAACGGCCATTTCGAAGGGGCAGCGACTGGGGAAACTTTCAATTATCAGGGAAAAACCGATATTCTTATTCGGGTGAATGGAAGGAACATATTTATTGCGGAGTGTATGTATTGGGATGGTGAGAAGTCGCTGCTTGACAAGATAGGGCAGCTTTTGGGGTATACCTCATGGAGAGACACCAAAACTGCAATTCTGGTTTTTAACAGAAACATTGAGTTTTCAAAAGTGGTTGCTCAGATTCCAGAAGTAGTGAAGAAACACAAGAATTTTAAAAGCCAACTTGACTACAAGTCTGAAACAGGATTCCGCTTCGTGTTGCACCACAATGAGGATAAGAACAGGGAGTTGATATTAACCGCTTTGGCGTTCAATGTGCCGAAGTGAGAAAAAGCCAGTAGCATCATGTCACATATCATAACCGAATCGGACGTTGAGCAGGCAGCGTTAGACATTCTTGAAGAGTTGGAATACAAGACTCTTTACGGTCCTGACATCGCCCCTTCGCCGGAAGGCACAAAACCGGAAAGGAAAACTTACTCCGATGTTGTTCTTATTGAGAGATTAGCTAAAGCAATTGACAAGCTCAACCCTTCCATCCCGAAGGAGGCAAAGGTAGAAACCATAAAGAAGGTTTTAAGAACAGAAAGCCCAAAGCTCATCGTTAACAACCAAAGCTTCCACAGGATGCTGGTTAACGGGTTAGATGTCGAGTATAGGAATAAAGATGGCCGCATTGCAGGCGACAAGGTTTGGCTCTTCGATTTTGAAAAAATACAAAACAATGAGTTTTTGGCAGTCAACCAGTTTACAGTCATTGAGAACAACTGCAACAGAAGGCCGGACATAGTTATCTTCGTAAATGGCTTGCCTTTAGCAGTTATCGAGCTGAAAAACCCTGCCGATGAGAACGCCACGGTCTGGACAGCCTTCAGCCAGTTTGAAACCTACAAAAACGAGATTCCATCCCTGTTCAATTATAACGGAATACTGGTAGTTAGCGATGGCATGGAGGCAAGGGCAGGCACCATCACATCCGGCAAGGAATGGTTCATGCTCTGGAGGACAATAGACGGGAAGGAAATAAAGTCAGACATCAGAAGCAAGTCAATGGAAATCCTTCTTAAAGGGATGTTTGAAAAAGGGCGCTTCCTTGACGTAGTTAGGCACTTCCTGGTTTTTGAGAAAGAGGACAATGCCGTGCTTAAGAAACTGGCAGGATATCATCAATACTATGCTGTAAACAAGGCAGTGGAGGCCACGATAAAGGCGTCAAGCACAAAAGGCGACAAGCGGTGCGGCGTTGTGTGGCACAGCCAGGGTGCAGGGAAAAGCCTGACCATGGTTTTTTACACAGGAAAGCTTGTCTTAGCATTAGATAATCCGACTATTGTCTTGCTTACGGACAGGAATGACCTTGATGACCAGTTGTTTGATACATTCAGCAGGTGCAACGAAATATTACGGCAGAAGCCTGTCCAAGCCGAAACAAGAGCTGAGCTAATAAAGCTGCTGAAGGTAGCCTCTGGCGGCATAGTGTTTACCACGATACAGAAATTCCTGCCTGACGAAAAAAACGACCCATACCCATTGCTATCTGAAAGGCGGAACATAGTCGTCATAGCTGACGAAGCACACAGGAGCCAGTATGACTTCATAGACGGCTTCGCAAGACACATGAGGGATGCTCTGCCAAATGCCTCGTTCATTGGCTTCACAGGAACGCCAATAGAGAAGGCAGACAGGAACACGCCCGCGGTATTCGGGAATTATATTGACATTTATGACATTGAAAAGGCTGTCCATGACGGCGCAACAGTCAGGATATTTTACGAGAGTAGGCTTGCAAAGATCGAGCTAAAGCCGGAGGAGCGGCCAAAGATTGATCCGGAATTTGAGGAAGTGACAGAAGGCGAAGAGATTGAGAAGAAAGAAAAGCTGAAAAGCAAATGGGCCAGGCTTGAAGCGCTGGTAGGCAGCGAAAAACGGATTAGGAATATAGCCAGAGATATTATCAACCATTTCGAGGAACGCCTCAAAGTGCTTGATGGCAAAGCAATGATCGTCTGCATGAGCAGAAGAATCTGCGTCGATCTGCACAACGAAATAATTAAGCTCAGACCCGAATGGTACCACAAGGACGATGACAAGGGCTTTATAAAAGTGGTTATGACCGGTTCGGCGAGCGACCCTCCAACCTGGCAGGAGCACATCAGAAACAAGCAAAGAAGAAGAGACATTGGGGACAGGATGAGAGACCCCAACGACCTTCTCAAAATTGTAATCGTGAGAGATATGTGGCTTACAGGCTTTGATGTGAAAAACCTCCACACGATGTATATTGACAAACCTATGCGGGGCCATGGCTTGATACAGGCCATAGCAAGGGTAAACCGTGTCTTCAAGGACAAGCCCGGCGGCCTGGTTGTTGATTACATAGGAATAGCAGATGAGCTGAAAAAGGCATTAGCAGAATACACTGAAGGCGACAGGAAAGAAGTAGGCATACCGCAGGAAGAAGCAGTAGCAGTGATGCTTGAAAAATACGAGATAGCAAGCGCCCTGTTGCAAGGCTTCAATTACAAAAGCTTCTTCAAGGCAGCCCCAAAAGATAAGATGGCCATAATAGCCTCGGCCATGGACCACATCCTTGCACAAGAGGATGGGAAAGAAAGATTCGTAAAATACACAACAGAGCTTTTGTGGGCATTCGCCCTTTCAGTTCCAAACGAAGATGCATTAAAAATCAGGGATGACGTAGGGTTCTTGCAGGCAGTCAAGTCACAATTCATAAAGAACACCACAACGACAGGCAAAACACAGGAAGAGCTTGACACTGCAATAAGGCAAATCATCTCAAAGGCAATAGTCTCTGACAAGGTGGTGGATATCTTCGACTCCCTGGGCTTGAAAAAGCCGGACATCTCGATCCTATCAGACGAATTCCTTGAAGAAATCAGGGGCATGAAGCAGAGGAACCTCGCCTTCGAGCTTTTAAAGAAACTCCTCAGTGATGAGATAAAGGCAAGGGCAAGGAAGAACCTTGTCCAATCGAAGTCCTTTGCCGATATGCTGGAAAAAACCATAAGAAAATACCAGAACAAGAGTATAGAAACAGCAAGAGTAATCGAGGAATTGATAAGGCTGGCAAAGGACATGCGTGAAGCAAACAAGAGAGGAGAAAAACTAAACCTTACAGAGGATGAGCTTGCCTTTTATGATGCTCTTGAGGTCAATGACAGCGCAGTCAAGGTGTTAGGCGATGAGACATTAAGGACAATCGCAAGGGAGCTGGCGGACACGATAAGAAACAATGTGACAATAGACTGGACTTTGAGGGAAAGCGTTCAGGCAAGGCTGAGAGTGATGGTTAAAAGAGTGTTAAAGAAATACGGCTACCCACCGGACAAGCAGAAAAAGGCAACAGAAACAGTCCTTGAGCAGGCAACACTGATTGCGAAGGACTGGGCAGAGAAGGCGGCCTAACGTTGTGAAGAAAAGGCTTTCCCTCTCGCACAAGAGGTAGAATGGTCCCAAAGCTACACTTGAAAGAGACTCATCGGCAGATACTTTGGGTTCTGCTGTTTTCCACATTGTTCTTCTCAGTTGTTGCCATTGTGCAATACATAGTTGTAGAAAATCAGGCAAGGAAAACTGCTCTTTCACAACTCAAAGATTGGACTCAGGAAGTCAAGGAGGCAATAAGCTATATTGACGATTGGGATTTAAAAAAATATCGTCGAGCTGCAATTCTAGCTCCCAGATACTATGTTATTGCTGAAAACGGAGTTGTCATAGATATAGAAGGCTTTATTCCTGACCTTATTACTTCTCCGAAGTTCCTAATGGACTTAGTCCCTTCGAACCCCGCAACTCTAACCAGAATCGGTGGCGAGCCATGGCGTCTTCTCCTCAAAAAGCTTGAAGATGGCTCAGTAGTCTTGGGAATTTCAGATCCGAAAAACCTGAAAGAAGCTGATGAAACACTCGTTGCAAATGCGGAGAAGTTTAACAATTTGAACGTAGAACAGGCTGCAAAACTACCGACAAGGGAAACTGATAACATAGTAGACTACTCAGTATTTGACACTAATGGGAATCTAAGGATGCAATGGGGTGGGATACCCTTGGAATTTGACGGAGTCAATTTGTCAAAATTGTTTGCGACCCCGATCCAAGAAAAGAAGATTGGCGAAAAAGAGTACCTAATTCTGGCAACGCCGGTTACTGACCGTTCTAACAAAACTGTGGGTACAATTTTAGTCCCTCTCGATATCTCCCTTCAACGAGAAGCGTTGCAAGTGCAAGAGCGTTTCAATTTTGTTGTAGCAGCATTGTCATGGGTGATGGTGATTCTATTGGTAAGTTGGTACTTCATTTCTAATGAAAGGACGAAGCGCAAATATCAAATTTCACTCGAAGAGGCTTTGAAGAAAGGGGAATGCGAAAAGATCGAGTTCAAGGAAACTTTGGAGATTGATGTGAATACGAACGCGACGAGTCAAATTGTCCTCAAGTCCGCTCTCAAAACGATCGCAGCTTTCCTGAATTCATCTGGTGGCACTTTATTCATCGGAGTCACGGACAAGCAAGAGATAAGAGGCCTGGAAAGAGACTTTAGAATATGCAAGAACAAAAATGTAGATGGTTTTGAACAGAAGCTTCGAGATTTGCTTTGCTCCCGCTTTCATCCAACCCCTTGGGGTAAAGTTAATATCAGATTTGAATATGTAGATAACTTAGTAGTTTGCGCCACTGATGCGCAACCGCTACCGAAAGCTGAGGTTATGCATTTCGATGGAGAGGTACACACTCGGGAAGGTAACACCACAAGAAAATTGGAAGGGCCCCAGCTGACTGATTGGTTACAAGAGCGCTTTCATGGCTGATGGGACATCTACAAGTCCCCCCTCGAGGAAGCATGGTGTCATCCATAAAAAAGTTGGGCCTGTCAATTTATGGTTAAATCATCGGGCGGATTTGCTAAATGACTACTGGCCTATCCTCTTGGGGGAAAAATTAGTTTTTGTTATTCTGAATTAGGCAACCTCAAATTAAAATTAGAACACAATGAGATAGGTCAACGAGCTTCTTGAAGTTAGCAGGCGAAGTCTACAGTCGCATAGCAGCCCAATAATCCTTCCCGAGTCACAATGAGAACCCACCATAATTTCTTCAAGTAGAGAGGACTCCTTACCCCTTCCCGTGTTTCTCTTTAGCCACTGTTTTTAGAAACCTCGTTTATATAGGGGAACAGTTAAATCCTTTTTCCTCGTTACATTTTGTGTGACAGAACCCTTCTTAGCCACCTTTGAAAGAAAGATCGGAGTACCCGTATGAAACAGGATCAGTTTATTGACACCGATCAAAAAGTTGCCTCCATCCTTAAGGAGATGGAACAGGGATTTCGGGTTGATGTCAATATGCTCATTGAGCTTAAGAGAAGTTATGAGAAGACCCTTTTGTGTTTGCAGAAGAGGATCGATGAGTCATTTGGCAGGACGGTTGAAGTAAACTCAAGTAAGTATCTTGGAAGTCTGTTGTTCGAGCACCTTCGCTTGCCTTCCTTAAGGAGGACCCCGACCGGAGCCTTCTCCGTTTCTGTTGACGTCCTCGAAAGACTCATGGCCTGTAGCTTCAATGCTCATTCGATTCTGCAACCCGTGACTGAGTTTAAAAGGATCCAACCTCTGGCTAAGTCCGTGAAGACCATATTCAGGAAGTTGGACTTGCATGGAGGAACCCACCCCGAATTCAACCAATCTGGGTGCCCGACTGGCAGAATCTATTCTTACATCCAGAATCTGCCAAAAGAAGTTAGGAGGGTTTTAATCCCGGATCAAGAAGGGAACGCCTTTATCGAACTCGACTGGTCTCAGCAAGAGCTAAGAATCCTTGGTGCCTTATCTCAAGAACCTATGTTTCTGGATTGTTTTGACAAAGACGAAGACCTCCATAAGAAAGTAATTTCAGGGATGTTACATAAGCCCATCTCCGAAGTCACAGGCGAAGAAAGGAAAACTGGAAAGACCATTAATTATGCTCTCATTTTTGGCCAAGAGGCACCAGGCCTTGCGTGGAAGTTGAACACCTCTTTGAATCAGGCACAAGAGCTGATTGACCAGTACTTCTCTTCATTGCCTATGATTCAGAAATTCAAGGACGAGTCAAGGGAGAAGTTTTTGAGCACAGGCTATGCAGAGACAGCCTTTGGACGAAAGACCAAGCTGGATCTTATCGGACCGAAAAAGGATAGGGAACTCAGGCGAGGATTCAACCACATAATACAAGGGACGGCAGCCCACATTCTGAGAATGACACTGGTAAGACTAAATGAGGCTTTAAAGGGCAAAAGGGCCAAACTCAAATTCTGTGCCCACGACGCTGTTTACTTTGAAGCCGAAAAAGAGGTCTCGGAAAACATAGGAGAGTTGGCGAGATCTATCATGGAAATAGAGTTCAAAGGAGTTCGACTGCCGGTCACGATGAAGACTCACAATGACTTCTCTATGGGAGAAGGAGCCCATGCATGAAACCCCAGAAGTTGACCAGTAAACATGTCATGCAGACTCCATTGAGGAGGTGAGTGGCGCAGGGGAACCTCCCCCCTGCGCTCTCTCAGATACGGACGTGAACCTCTCGGCTCATCCGGCTCCAATTATCCAGCCGTCGGTCTTCAAACGGCTTTGCCTTCTTCACAGGTTCCTCCCATAAAATGGTTGACCTTTGAATCCGGTTGGATAATCCACCCCCTTCGCTCCAGACGCATTACCGTCCTTCATCGCTACTACGGGGTGGTCCGCCCCTGTGTCCCGCATCGGTACTCTCATTCTTGTGGGTCCTCCACTTGAATTTCTCCCTTATCATCGGAACGACAGGTTCCCACGTTGCACATGAAAGCCTGAATCAAGTTCACGCTGCCTCCATACCGGATGTCATTCAGCCTGGAAACAGGTACCATCTGAACTTATCCCGAGACAGTGTAACCCCTCGGTTTTGACATCGTCTAATTTCATTTCGACACGTGATCAGCGGTTCACTTGTATTCGTCTCCTTGATTCTTACCTGATCCCGTCTTGCGGGACCTTTTCCTTAACGCTCACTACCCTGGCATTTGACCAGAGCAGCTTAAGGGGGTTTGGAGCCTGTCCCTGTAAACCGACTCCGAGGGGTCTACCCTCATCTCCTGTGCAACTTCGTGGCGCACTTACGAGTTGAAAGAGAGGATAACACGATGGTCACCGGCGCGGCGCGCCGTTTTGCCACGTCCGGTGCACTCACTCGTTAGCCGGTCATCATCACGTGCACCTCATCACCGAAGCACAATCCGGAGGGGGCCGACACTTACAGCCGCCTCGCTAGCAGCCCTCGCCAAAATCTCTCCGACAGTAGGCATATCGACGAACCGGATGGGACTCGGGGATCCGAGAGCAATCCCTTGAGGCTCTTCTTGGTTTTCTGGGATGACTATGTACATCTTGAAAGAGTACGAATCACCCCGGTTGAAAGGTCTTAGTCTAAAATCAAGTTCCTGTAGCGGGACCTGCGGTGTAACCGGAGATATTTGTAATGCCTGATGATATCTGTCCGGCGGTGAGGTCTCCACGTAGATGCATCGGTCACCGTCCCCGAGGGTCGCGCCGGACTCGAATTGCTCAAGATCCTTGTTGCCCCGATTGACAACCTGCACGTCAGCCAAGAATAGGTTCTTGAAGGTTCGGGTGCTACCGTCGTGCGTGATTGCAATCTCGGCGCTTAACGATGAGGTTCCACCTGCATGGCGAAAGACCGGGAGGAGTTCAATACGTCGACCCACAGGCTGAAGTCTTGAACGGTAGGCGGAAACAATGGTGTTGATGACCGCTCCCATGGCCCCGCCGCCTACGAGGGCCACTATGACTAGGACCCAATTGATTTCCCCCATTGATCACCTCGTTTGTCTTCTGGCTAACGATTGGCATAACCTGCGCGGGCAACCCCCAAACCTGAAAACCTGACGGGGCTAATCCGCGTGAGGTTGATGCAGTTGTTATCTGTTCACTTTATTCGGTATACCTGAACCTTGCCGGTGGAGTGCAGCGGAACCGACGTAGTGTTCCAGGCGCTTGCTCAGGCTTCCTCTGCTCTGTCACTGTGCGAGTTGCGGTGGTGTCTTCAAGTCCCGCCACAGTTCCATGGCATTCGCCGTCCTATATTGCACCCGTCTGCGCAACGTTTTCTCCAGGGCGAAATTGAATGGTGGCGGCAAGCTGAGCGCCAAGTCCCGAGGTTTTCCGGCCAGTATCTCATCCTTGGTGAAAGTGAGCTCTTTGGATAGTGCCAGTTGGAGGAATAGGAGCCCAGTGTGGTAAATGTCGACACGCGAATCTATTGGCCCAAATTGGGACTCGTCGAGCACCTCCGGCGGGAGCATCCACAATGCTCGTGTGTTTGCAGTACTGACTTGATCCCGCAGTTTGGCGATGCCGAGGTCAGCCAACTTGAACTGAGTGATGGTCTTGTTAGGGTCTGTGGGTGTTATCTCATCCTTGACCACCGCTGCAAATACGTTCCCAGCGTGAATGTCTTGGTGGACGTAATTGTGGATATGAAGGTAGTGAACGGCTTGAAGCAGGCATCTGGCGATTGGGGGGATCCACAGCTTGCCGTCAAAGTCTGGAAGAGTGAAGAGCGCCGAGATGGGGCAGTAGCACCGTTCGGTGATAATGTAGAACGTATCGCGATACTCGAATGCGTCAAAGACGAATGTGATATACGGATTACGCAATTGCCTGAGTTTCTCGAACTCCTCGACTGCGTTGGCCATGACATGTTCGTAAGTTCCAAGTGGCTTAAGCACCTTTGCCGCAAGATCATTCCTCCAGACGTCTTGGCAGGCGAACACATCGCTGAAGTGCCCGCCGCCGATCCTGTCGCCCATCGTGTATGTATTGTTCGTCCAGGTGCTTGTGATGACTTCGCCGGGTTTTGGTAGGACGACAGTCTTTGCTGGTGGAACTGGCGGGGTAGTCGGTGTGGCAACTGTCGGGGGCTCTGTCGCGTTACTCATCTGATCCTTCCTATTGCCCGAACAATCATTAGGTTGATTCGCATCTTATGCGAATCACTGGTTTCCGACCCATATAACCTGCCGTTGAAACGGTGAACACTAGTGCGAATACGGATCGGCATAAACACGTTGTTGAATATACGAAAAAGGGGAGTAGTATGTCAAGAGAAGAAGACCATCGATGATTACCAATTCAAATCAGGTATGTTTCGTTAAAATGATTGGTCGAAGAGTTCAGGAAGTAATCTACACTCTTGATCGGGATCTGTTATTTTTCGGTTTAAGGGAGAAAACTGCCCCATAGAAGCCTTGTCATCACTGAATTCTTGAGAAAGCAAGTACGAAGGAGTGGACTATTTTTAGGTAATTAGTCCCCCTCCCATCCGTAATCCCTGTCCACTCTGCCCCTTACCTATTTAGGGTAGCCGCTAATTTCTTTTCTCTTGTTGCACTTTGTAAGGCAATGGACATCAGGCGAAGAGCCGAAGTTATGACGGCAAGGGTTCTCATTATAGGGAGGTATCAAAAAGCCTCTCTTTCGTTACATTTTGTGTGCAGGGAGGTGATTCTCATGAAAGCGATCGAAGTTTCTAAGAAGACCACATTCAAGCCTGAGCCGGTAACTTTATTTTCTTTTGGGAGAGGTACATGCCCACAAACCGGTTCCAACTGCGGCTTTATCCGTAAGACATGCAAAGTCTATTGCTGGCTAAAGTAGGGAGGGCAGATCATGAAGAAGCTATCCGAATTGATTAATGAGTGCAGAGAGAAGGGAATTTCCATAACAGAAGGCAATAAAGTTTCAAAGGAATATCTTGTCTCCAGACTGGCTGAGTACCACCTGCAGCGAGACCAGGGGGGCCTTCAGCCTCTCGAACAGATTCTTCCTCAGTTAGCAAAAGACATTGCAGACCTCCCAGAAAAGGAAAGAGAAGAGGCCCTGAGGAGCGACCGATTTGCCGCTGGAGAGAAGAAGAACGGCATCAGAGGCATCCTTCACATCGGGTCAGAAGGGAACCGTCTCACCTCAAGGAACAGATGTGCCAACACCTACCTTCTGAATGAACTGACGGATAATGTTCCGCATCTCAAGGTCTTAAATCTAAAAGATTTCGAAGGATCGATCTTTGATGGTGAACTTTATCTGCCAAGTGAATTCGTTAAACTTGACGCCTTTGTCAACGCCCTTGAGGCAACTACTGCTCTGCTTCACTGCTCACCAGAGAAAGCAAAGGAGTTTCAGGAAACAGGTCAGAGGATTCACTACCACATATTCGACGTGCTGAAGGCAGAAGGTAAAGACCTTAGACCTCTTTCCTTCAAAAATAGACTTCAATACCTTAACGAATTCAAAAGCTATATCAAGTCCTTGGAGCTTAACCAATTCATCGAGTTTGAGGACCTCATCTTTAAGGACAAAGAACAGTACTTCAAAGAGGTTATCAAAGCAGGGGGCGAAGGAATCGTTCTGAAAGACCTGGAAGCTCCCTACTTCCAAGGAGCAAGATCCCAATCCTGGCTGAAACTGAAGAGGTTCAACACCGTAGATGCCCTGATCATTGGCTATGACAGAGGAAAAGAATGGGACAAGAAAGGACTGATCGGGTCTGTCGAATTAGGGATTTTTGACGAGTGCGGAGACCTCCGATCGATCGGGAGGGTCTCCTCTCTCTCGCTACAGAAGAGATTTGGGATGACAGAGGTGGTTGAAGGAATTCCCACACTGAAAAAGGAACACCTTGGAACAGTTGTTGAGTGTCGATTTCAAGACCTGAATAAGAATCTTAGAGGGAGACACCTCCAAATCCTGAGCTTTCGGGAAGGTCAAAACGCGAAACCGATCTCCGAGTGTTACTTGAATCTTTCAAACGAGAAGGAGAAATTGACTCGTGCGGGGATCCAAATTCCTGATCCTGTGACTGAAAGGCTGATTCAATTTGGAGACTCAGGAATCACCTCGATAAATTTTAGGAGCACCGAAGATTAGACCCAAGGACAAACCCAAGCTTAAGGAGACGGACATGGTCAAGAGGACGAAGGATTCTGGGAAAAGAGCCCGGAAGAAAAGCCACGACACAAAGAAAGAGATGATTCGATTTATCCGCCAGGGATGTTTTGATAAAGAAACGACAGAGTCTCTAATCAAGGAGATAGAAGAAATTTGTGCCTTTGAGGACAGCCTTGAAGAGTTTTAACCAACACTCACAGAAACAGGAGATATTTGCTATGAACGGTAAGAGAAGGGTCAAAAGCATAAAGAGCGCAGAAACTCAGCCATGTGTCACATGTCCTGCCACCGACATGATCACTTACCAATGTTGGAACTGCGAATTATTCGTCTCCGGCTACGAAAACGGCGACATCAAGTGCGGCTATCCATCGGAGCCTCCCTTGAACCTGGACTTCATCAGGGTAGAACCTGACGCTTCCAGATGGGACGTCAAATATCACCTGAGGAAACAGGATGTGGTCTACGGCCACCCAGGCCTCTATGAATTTGGCGAGATCTACGACTCTGAAATCGGCAGGGTCTGGAACACATGGGTAAGGGACAAATCTAAACTAAAACTACCTGACAGAGCGAAAACCCCTCAACCCTGACCTAAATTAAATATCTTTTTACATTATGAAGGGACTCTGAGAAAAAAGCTCAGGGTCTCTTCTTTTTTTGGTCAAAAAGCAAAAGTCAAACCGCAGTCAAGCATCCAATTTTCGCAACTCAGTGTAATCGAATGAAATTCGCAAAATTGTCAAGCAAATCAAGCTAACCGGATGAAGAAGTAAAAGGAAAAGTAATGTCACATGGGAAGCTCTTTAACAGCATCAGCATCGTGAGTGTCAAACTCGTCAAAGAGAAAGACGCCTATTACGGTGCAAAAACCATCAGAAACCCTGAAGAGCTGGCTTCAATTGCCAAGAGATTCCTGGACAATACAGACCGGGAGGTATTCCTTGCCATCAACTTCAGCACGGTCAACACAATCAACAGTATCCACGTCGTGAGCATAGGCTCCCTTGACAAAACGATAGTCCATCCAAGGGAAGTCTTTAAGGCCGCTATACTCTCAAATTCCAGCAGCATTGCACTGGCTCACAACCATCCCTCTGGAAGCCTTAACCCTTCTCCAGAGGACATTCTGATCACAAAGAAATTGGTCCAGTGCGGAGAGATCCTCGACATCAAGGTGGTGGACCACATCATCGTCGCAGACAACCAGCACCTCAGCTTCGCCGAACGGAAGATAGGAGGGCTCGGATGAAAGAGAACAACCTTCTCGAACAGATGGCCAAAATCATCTCCGAAATCCAGACCATCAACATATGGATAGATGACGCAAGGACAAACCGAATCGCAAGAATTCGATACCAGAAATCAAAACCGAGACTTAAGGACCTCGTCGAAGCTTACAAAGAATCCAGAAGATCATACGACGCTCTACAAAAGGAGGAACCACAGTGTACCAGCCAGAAATAGAGGAATATCACATCAGGAACCTCTACCAGCTAAAGCTAAGAACAAAGAAGCCTATGACAAGGCTTGTCAATGCAATACTTGATGCCTTCTTCGGCCAGTTTGAGGAATTGGAATGGGGAGGCGCAGATGCAATCACCCATTCCAGAGATGGACAGATCCTCGTTGGCAACATCGAACTCACCTTTCTCAAAAAGATGTTGACCAACCCTCAACGGCAAGGAACTCACGAAGTACTGAACCCGGTACAAGAAAATTTAGCAAAAACCCAAACACAAGGAGGGAACTCAGATGGACAACACCGGCTCAGACAAATTCGCTCTTGAAGCCTTCAGCCTGGCCTTCGCCATACAGCGAATCTTTCAATCCAGACTGATACCGCCAGAGGCAAAACAGAAACTATTCTACGACTACCGCAAGCTCAAGGAACAGGTAGGACTCCTAACAACCATTAAAGAGAACAAGGAAACAGACCAGAAAATGTAAGAGAGAAAGTAACGGAAAGGAGGGAGCACTCAACCATGACAACAGCCGTCATCAGAAACTTCAAGGAAGTCATTGAAAGCAGAGACATCAACAGGATGAACAAGGAACTTTACGACTTCCTCACCCTCTACTGCGGATTTATCGCCCATTACGACATCAACAGCTTCAAAGCCACCTACAGAAGCCCCAAGGACTTTGCAGAGGTCTTCATCAAGCACTTTGACAGAGAACACCCGTACTACTCTGGAGTCTATGCATGTCACCAAACGTCCTATAAGGAAACGGGACTGACCAAGGCCGACATCAAAAGGGAGTTCGAAAGAATAGTTGATCTTCACAAAGACCAGATATCCAGATGGGTTAAGGAGGAACTCCGTAAAGAACGCTACGCCCTCTACCTCAAACTTAAAGAAGAATTCGAAGGGAGTGACCGCCATGGCCTACCGTGCGAACAGAACTGAAGTGAATGAAGTCTTTAAACTTTTCTGCGAAGCAATTGGAAAGAGAGTAGCCCAAACCTGGAACGACGTAGGAGCCTGGAGACTTGACTACGCAAAAGAATACGGCGGCTACGTCATCCAGGAAATCATCAACGACAGAGGGGCCGTCGAAATGCCACTGGGCCACGAACGACTAAGCGCCACAGAGTTGGTCGAGAGGATGAGATTCGCCCTCCGCTGGTTTGAGCAAAAGAACAGCATAGAAAAGAGATGAATTTCCAAAGGAGGAAATATGTGGAACGAACCAACTCCCGAAAAGCTTGCCAAACTACCGAGGCTCTATGAGACAGAGAAAGCCCCACTCAAAGACAAACCGATTTACATCCACTTCTTCATCGGAAGATGCGACTGGTTCATCGCTGAGTATGATGGAGAGGACCTATTCTTTGGCTACGCCATCCTCGGCGACTCAAGATTTGGCGAGTGGGGATATATCTCTTTCAAAGAGCTAAAGCAGATCAGGGTTCCACCCGGGATCGAGGTAGACTGTGAATTCTTCGACCCACCGCTTAAGGCTTCAGAGATCGAAGAGATAAGGATCAAATGATCCCAAAGAAGGACGGAAGGCCATTATATGGGAGAACAATAAAATCGCCATCCTCGTTACATTTTGTGGGGGCAAGGGCACAGCGCCGGTGAGCTGGGTAGGCGAGATTCCGGAGGTAATTGCGAGCATCCTGCCCTCGAAAGGAAGAAGTGTTTAGCAAACCTTGAAATCCTATCTGTAGTCTCAGACGAGGCCGAAAGAAAGCTGAAGAAAATTAAAGGAGAATACCGATGAAATTCCAAAAAACAGAGATCAACGGGAAAACGGTCTTTATCATCTCCAAAAGAGACATGGAGGCCATCAGGGCAGAAATTCTACTTAATAGCCTCAAGGCAAAGACTGCACGTCCAGAGGCTTACAGGGAACTAAAGAAAGCTCTCCATGAAGCGGTGTCTTCAAAGATCTTAATCGATGAATACTATCCGTTAGCCAAAAAGATTGCGGGATTCTTGAAAGAACTCTTTGAAGTTACCTCAGGGACCATCTTCTACCACCCGTACAAGGACATCAATCCGGATATTTACGGGAGCCCTCAAAAATTCACAAAGCGGATCGATGCGCTCCTTAAAGACATGGAGGCGCTCGACGAAACGCCACCTCTGAAACTCATTAAGTGATAATAACGAGTTGGAAGTTTAGGTCTGATGGCGAGGCAATATGAGTTTGGATAATTAGAACAGTGTGGTAGTTGGAGAAAGGAGGGAAAACCCAATGTCGGAGTTTAGAGATAAAAGAATCTCAAAAGAAGTAATGGAGCAGTATGAGGCCATTCGTAGGAGTGGTGTGACTAACATGCTTGATATTTTTGCTGTGAAAACAGTTGCTAAAAGAGTAGGTCTGGTCGAGTTAGCCAAGTTGAGTCGAGAAGACTACATCTATCTCTTACAGCATTTCGGAACGTTAATGTCTGGCTATGGTGTACAACAAGAGAATTCAAAAGAAAGGAGGGAAAAAACCATGGAGCATTCACAAACGACTAATGCTGAAGCAGAGGGCATCGAGACAGGCAAACCTCAGAGTGAGGCGAAGCCAGTCAAGGAGAATCGATCCGATGCTATGCGTAGGGCTTGGATCCGTAGGCGAGAGCTGTATGGAGAAAAAGGCCTGAAGCCTGCCACAGCGTAAAAAGTCGAATCTGTGAACTGTGGGTACAGATCTTGAACCCCGGATACCCGGAAGGGAAATCATAGTAGATTGGGGAGCCTGCCTGGTTCACAGACCACCAGAGATGACCTACTGGTGCCGAAGATGACAGGTCAAGGAGGAAAATCATGGAAGCACTCGAAACAACACAAACGGTGGAGACTGAAAGGATTCAAATAACCGATCCAAGGGAAGCGAAACTGAGCGACATCATCGAGCGCGGCAAGGCAAGCCTTCATAAAACCCTCGAGGAGATCCAACACGAGTTTGCCATCAGAGAGGACATGGCAGTAAGGCCGACCGCCATCGACTTCCTCATCCGAGATCACAAAATCCAGCCCGTGATCCGAGACGAAGCCTATGATCTGACCGATCACAGCCAGAGCCAAATGCTAACCCGAGCTGGCATCCCAGTGCAGTTTGCCCAAAAGCTGATGGACCTCGAAGAGAACGAACTGCTATCGAGGAATCTCAAACGATTGACCGACCGAATGGAGGAAGACGGAATCCTGCTCCGTCGAGTCGGCACGACCATCAAGGGATGGCTCTCGCCTGCCTATAAAAGGATGGATGCCGCACCAATCATGGAGGCCTTCATAAAGCGGAACCTGGAGAAGGGCTTTGTTCCCTACAGAGGCATGAACACAGCTTATCGCTACCAAATCGCCATGATCCAGCCCAGGATATGGGAGCCTGTACCAGGCGAGTTCGTTATCTTTGGAACCAGCCTCGTAACAGGCGACTACGGAAACCAGAGCCTTGAGATTGACCTCCTCATGCTCCGAATCGTCTGTCTGAACTTAGCCATAGGCTACGACATGTTCCGAAGAATCCATCTCGGTTCAAGATTCCAGATGGGAGAAGGCGACGAGATCATCCCGATCAGTCAGAAGACGATAAAACTGGACACCGACACAATCTCCTCTGCCATCACAGACGTGGTAGACGCCAGCGATGACCACATCAAACTCCTTGAATACAAGATTCATGAGGCGAACGAGAAAGAGATCGGAGACCCCAAATCCATCTACGACACTTTGAGAAAGAGAGGAATCCGCAAAGAGATCGTTGAGCAGATCAAAACTTCCTACGACCTCCCCCAGGAAGTCGAGATTTTACCAAAGGGCAACAACCTCTGGAGGCTCTCAAACGCCATAAGCCTCGTGGCGAAAGGGGTCGAAAAGACCGACGAGAAGCTCGATCTCGAAAAAGAGGCGATGAATCTACTGCTGGCCTAACGGAAATACCTATCGCAGACCATATAAGACCGTAGAAGGGCGGCTCTTTAACAGGGCCGCCTTTCTCTTTTTCAAACAAAGGAGCAAGCCCATGCATGAATGCGAGATCTGCGGAAATTCCTACGAAATTGATTGGACCAAGGAAGGTGAAGACTATAACGACTTCGGCTACAGGTACTGCCCTTTTTGCGGCGCCCTGTTCGACACAATCATCATTGACAAACAGCCCTAAGCATCATGGCAGTAACTACCCAACCCACATCAAACGGTGATCAGGATGACTTCAAAACAGCTCAAAAGAAAGGTTGGACAGCTTTATTCCAGGAAGAAACTGGTCGAAACAGTGGGGGGCCTGGAGGAGGCCATAATGGCCTTTATGCTCATCGAAGGCAAGACAGAAATCCACACAGAGAAATTTATCATTAGACTGGTGGATGGAAGACTGGACATCTCTGTGAGAACGTCCATCGACCCAAACCAGCTTACACTGAACTTTATCAAATTCCAAAGAGAAGGAGGACTTTAACGATGAAAGTATTGACCCACAAGAAACCATTACTGGAAGCACTGGATTTAGTAAAAGACGCCGTGTCCAAGCACGCCGCCCTACCGATCCTGAAAGACGTGAAGATCACCGCTGAAGGCGAAAGCCTTCACCTTTACACCACTAACCTCACCACAGGCATCAAAACCCGTGTCAAGGAGGCAGACGTTATCGAGCCGGGCATAGCCCTCTGTGACACTATCAAACTTCTTTCCATCGTAAAGGAGCTACCCGATGCCGATATCATCCTTAGCAAAGAGCAGAACGGCCACGTGAGAGTGGAATGCGAGAACGCCAGCTTTAAGCTCGTCGGCCTCAGTCAAGAGGAATTCCCGAACGAGATGACACCACCGGAGGGAAATATCTTTTCAATAGGCCAAGACTTCTTCTCAGCCCTGCTTAAGGTCAGGCATGCGGCGTCTAAAGAGGAATCCAGGTATAACCTGAATGGGATCTATCTCGACAAGGAAATCGTGGCAACAGATGGCCACCGTCTTAGCCTGACCAGGGACAGCAATCCATTGAGAGGCACACTTGTCCCAGCGGAGTTCGTGAACATTATCTTAAGACTGAGAAGAAACGGAAATCAGAACTACACGCTCTCTCGATCCGACAGCACTATCTTCATCTGTTCAGAGGACCTGATAATCCACTGCAGGCTGATCGATGGGGAGTTCCCAGACTACGCATCGGTTATCCCAACGGCGCATGAAAGAACAGCCACTATGGACAGGCAAAAACTTCACCACGCCATAAAGAGAATCACGCTGATGAGCGACAAGTCCAACCAGATCCATTTTGAGTTTAATGGAGGGAGTGTTCTCTTGACGTCGGCTAATCCGGATGCGGGCGAGGCACGGGAGGAACTCGAAACCGATTACACACCAGCCTCCACTGAAGAATCACCTTTTGCCATCGGCTTCGCAGGCAAATACGTATTGGATGTTTTGGAAGTGTTGGACAATGACCAGGTCACGTTCCTGATGAACGATCCTGATCAACCGCTGAGGATAGAGGAGAAGGACTCCACACACATCATCATGCCAGTACGTTTAATTGGATCATCTCAACAAGAGGCAGAGAAAGCTGCCTAACCTCTCCAGTAGACGAGAGAACACAAGGAGGACAAACACCATGAACAGAGCACTTTTAGAAAAACCATTCGAACCAAGCCAGATAAAGCAGCGCCAGGGAAACTTCGGCCACATCCTGGACTATGTTGAAGGACATGTTGTCACTTCAAGACTGAACGAAGCCTTCGATGCAAACTGGTCATTTGAGATCGTTAAATACCGAATCCTCAAAGACACAGACGAGGTCCTGGTCCTTGGAAAGCTCACAGCAGAGGGAGTTACTAAGATGGCCTTTGGCTCCAAGCAAATCGAGAAGAATAAGGATACCAAAACCGTCACAAGCCTGGGAGACGACCTTAAAGCTGCCTCTACAGACGCATTGAAGAAAGCAGCCTCACTCCTTGGGGTAGGTCTGTATCTTTATTCCGATCAGAGACCTAACGGCAAGACAGAGGAGCGCCCAGATACACCGAATAAAGGGGCCCCCACTGGGAATGAAAAGAATCAACCCGGACCTAAGAATGAACCAGCCACTGGTGACGGTAATGGAGGTCGTCTCACTAACAAGCAGCTTGCCATGATCTTTGGCGTAGGCAAATCCAAGGGCCTCCAGACCAAGGACATCAAAGATAAGGCATTAGCCACCTTCAAAAAGAACCTGAATTTCCTCACCAAGGAGGAGGCATCAACATTCATCAACGCCCTCCAATCTATGTGAGGAATCTAATTACAAAGGAGGACACATCATGCTACCGAAAGCAACCAAGAGAGAGGACTTTGAGCGATACATTCACATCTCGTACTCTCAGTTGAAGACCTATTTGACATGCCCCCAGAAGTACCAGTTCCAATACGTCAGGGGAATCCCATGGGAGTTCATACCAGAATACTTTCCCTTTGGCCGAGCAATCCATGAAGTCGCTAAAGTCTTCTACCGAAACCTGAAAGAGACCGGCCAGAGGATCCCTCTGGATGAATTGACCAAACACTTCAAGGAATCCTGGGACCGGGAGACACAGGGGAACAACATCCGTTACAAAGAGCATCAGAACAGAGACACCACCAGGGAAAAGGGGACCCAACTGGTGAAGGTGTTCTACGAGAACGTGGCACCCCAGCGAATAATAGGGGTAGAAGTTCCATTTTCCGTAGATCTGGTCTTGGAGGAAACAGGAGAGGTCCTCCCATGCAAACTGTCAGGCATCTTTGACCTCATCGAGTCAGACGAAGAGGACACTCTTGTCATTGTCGAGCTCAAGACCAGCTCAAAGCGATTCAGCGACGACCAGATAGATCTGGATCTCCAGGGAACGCTTTACTCCTATGCCCTAAAGCAGATAAGATTTCATACTAACGGGGAGGACACCCTGGTCCGATACGACCAACTCTTGAAGCAGAAGACCCCTTCCATGGAAACCTATTATGCCGTAAGGGGAAATGTTGATTTCACCTGGGCATACCATCTCGTGAGAAAGGTTCTGAGGGCCATCGACCACGAAGTGTTTCACCCAATCCCGGGGTGGCAATGCAAGGATTGTCCCTACGGTAAGACCTGCCAACAAGAGCAATAACCAATTCTAAAGGAGCGAACTCAGACATGTCCATCATCTTCGAACTGTATAAAACATCAGGAAAGAAGGTCTGCCCACCCAATTATGTTCGCAAATCCAACTGCCCTCTCATTGTCCGCACAACGAGCGAAGATTTGTTGACCGCAAATGTGTTTGGAATCCTCAAGAACCTGGACCCTACCATTTGGCTGAGAAGATTCTTAGGAGAGGCGATCAAAGGAAAGGACTTCAGCAAGCACTCCTTTGAGAACCTCTCCTTTGAGTTCTGGAAGAAGTATAGACCGCCGGTAAATCGAAAGTACAGAGAGGGAATTTCAGAGGTAGATGTAACCATTTCTTATAAGGATGGGATCATTTTTATTGAGGCTAAATATCTCGCACCCGTGAGTTTAAGGACGACAAGCGACGTGCAAAGGGATCAAATTATCAGATACCTCGATTTGGCCTCGTACCATTATCTTAACCACCCTGATAGGGTTAAGGAGTTCTATTTTGTTCTTATTATCGATACCGATCGACCACCCTGGATCCTGACCCGATACAAATCCCCACGTAATCTCGCAAAGGGGCTCACGCATCATGGGCTATTTCCAGTAAATGAAGATATTGGCAGTCTGCTCTCAAAGGGCTTAGGTTGGCTCTCATGGAACCAGCTTAAAAAGATCTTGGAGGTCGCAAAGTTACAGTTCAGGACACCAGTGGAAAGAAGATTTGTCGAAGACCTTATTGTCTATTTAGATTATAAAATTAGGGAGGGAGAAAGGATCCGAACCGAGAGAAAACAGATGAGTTTCTGGTGAACTATCCCCGCTCAAACTTCAAACCAGAATGTGACTTTTGAGGTTGTCATGGGAGTGAAGACTCCTTCCTGAAGTCCACAAGCAGACATTTTAGCAAAGTATGCTTGATTTGAATCGGTAATCATCAATGCTCTATTTGTTCTTGACATACTACTTTCTTTTTTTGTACATTCAACCCATCCTGAAGCAATTTCTTATTACTTAAATAGTTTCCTCTTGCAAGAGAGATCAGGGTATTTTTCATTGGGAGATCTTTCAAGAGTCACATTCTGGAAGGAGGATAGACATGATCAACAGTAGATGGAAAATGGGAATTGTTCTGTGCTTTCTTTCGATTGTTCTGGTCTGCGGCCCTGCCCTTGCTGCAGAGAGACCTGCCAAGCCCATTAAAATAGGTGTTCTTTTCATCATGTCCGGGC
>Ga0187858_10000153_pt1 | contig 83969 bp, 71 predicted proteins | sample June2016WEW_8_15_FD_133015 | JGI IMG/M metagenome (GOLD analysis project Ga0187858, IMG submission 133015) | Peatland microbial communities from SPRUCE experiment site at the Marcell Experimental Forest, Minnesota, USA - June2016WEW_8_150 | ecosystem: Environmental > Terrestrial > Soil >...
CTACACCCTTTCTAAATTCCTTTTCTTCTTACATAATCATTGGTTCTCTATCCCACACTAAGGCGATCCTTGCACTATGGCTAATATCAATGTAAAGAAAGGCGTAATTGGCATCCTGACCGGCGGCGGCGACGTCCCCGGGCTAAATCCGGCGATTCGTGCCGTGACGTTTCGCGCGCTCCGCGAAGGCTACGAGGTCATCGGCATCCGTCGAGGCTGGGCGGGACTCGTGGACATGGTCCGCGACGAAAAGCACGACAATTCCGACAATTACCAGCGGCTCAGCGAAGACGTCGTGAATCGTGCCGGCAGAACTGGGGGCACCTTCCTTCATTCCTCGCGCACCAACCCCGGCCGCGTCAGCAAGAACAGTGTTCCCGAGCACCTGAAGGGGCAGTTCAACGCGGAGAAAAACGATCTCACGCCGGAAGTCCTGAAAAATCTCGCTTGGCTGGGCATCGAGTACATGATCCCGATCGGCGGCGACGACACGCTGAGTTATGGCGTGCGCCTCTACCAGGAAGGCGTGCGCGTCGTGGCCATCCCCAAGACCATGGACAACGACGTGCCCGGAACCGACTACTGCATTGGCTTTAGCACGTGCATCACCCGCACCATCCAGATGACCAACTCGCTGCGCACCTCGGCGGGCTCCCACGAGCGCTTCATGGTCCTCGAAGTCTTCGGCCGCTACGCGGGCTTCACTGCTATGCTGCCGACAATGGCCGGTGCGGCAAATCGCTGTGTCATCCCCGAGCATAATTTCGATATCGAACAACTGACGGAACTTCTGACCCACGACCGCAAGAAAAATCCCAGCCGCTACTCCATCGTGCTGGTTTCCGAAGGCGCGATGTTCAAGGGTGGCGAAATGATCTTCCAGCGGGATGCCGCGGATGCCTTCGGCCACAAAAAGCTCGGCGGCATTGGCGACCTCGTTTCCGAGGAGCTGACCGCTCACTCTCCCAAATTCAACAACGGCAAGAAAATTGACTGCATCAATCAGAAGCTCGGCTACCTGGTGCGCTGCGGCGATCCCGACGCGATCGATTCCATCGTCCCGATGGCCTACGGCAATCTGGCGCTGGACCTGATCCTCAACCGCATTCACGGGCGCCTGGTGGTCTTGAAGAACGGGCGCTATGACAACATGCCGATTGACACCGTCACCGCCACGAAGAAAGTCGTCAATGTCAAGGAGCACTATAATATCGAGCGCCTTCGCCCGGTTTACCAGAGCTTCGAGATGAAGCCCCTGTTCCTGATGACCAGCGAACTCGGCTGATTCCCGTGGCCGCGCTGGCCACTCGAGGGTGTGGCCCTCGAAATTGCCGGCAGAACAAAATAAGGGCATGTATCCGGGCGTGGACGCTACTCATCTATCTTGAAGTACGCTTCAACTGAGGTGCCCGCATGCAACTCCGCAAACTCGGAAAAATCGGACCGCTCGTATCGCCCTTGGGCCTTGGCTGCATGGGCATGTCGGAATTTTATGGCTCGCGGAATGACGCCGAATCCATCGCTACGATTCACCGCTCCATTGATCTCGGCATCAATTTCCTGGACACCGCCGACGTTTATGGCTACGGCGACAACGAAATTCTTGTCGGCCAGGCCATTCGGGATCGCCGCGAAAAGGTATTTCTCGCCACGAAGTTCGCCATCGTACGCGATCGCTCCAACCCGCACGTGCGCGGCGTCAGCGGCAAGCCGGAATACGTGCGCGCTTGCTGCGAGGCCAGCCTGAAGCGGCTCGGCGTTGAAGTGATCGATCTTTATTACCAGCACCGCGTCGATCCTGAAACGCCCATCGAGGAAACGGTGGGCGCCATGGCGCAGCTTGTTCGTGAAGGCAAGGTGCGTTACCTCGGGTTGTCCGAAGCATCGCCGGCCACGCTCCGACGCGCGCATGCGGTTCACCCCATCGCCGCGCTGCAAACGGAATATTCCTTGTGGACGCGCGATCCGGAGGATGAAGTGCTGAAGACCACGCGGGAACTGGGCATTGCGTTCGTTGCGTACAGCCCGCTGGGCCGCGGGTTTCTCACCGGGCAATTCAAGAAATTCGAGGATCTGGCGGCGGATGATTACCGGCGGTTTTCGCCGCGTTTTCAGGGCGAAAATTTCCAGAAGAATCTGGATCTCGTCGCCCGCGTGGGAGCACTCGCCCGGGAAAAGCATTGCACGCCGGGGCAGCTTGCGCTGGCGTGGCTGCTGGCGCAGGGCGAGGACATCATTCCCATTCCCGGCACAAAGCGCCGCAAATACCTGGAAGAAAACGCCGCTGCTCTGCAGGTGAAGCTCACCGCAGAAGATCTGCGGCGAATCGAAGAAGTTGCGCCCAAGGGAGCGGCCGCCGGCCTGCGCTATCCCGAAGCCATGATGTCCCTGGTCAACCGCTGAGGTGTGGAGTGCGGCGGCTTGCCGCCGCTTTCACAACTGTTACCCAAGCGAAAAATCATGCCACAAGGCGCAAGCCGGCCGCGTGAGTCCTATCTCCCGCCGTTCTGCAGCGCAGGCAACGTAAACGCCGGCTTCACTTCTTTCCGCTTCGACCAGTCGTGGTAGGTGTGGCACTCAAAGCAGCGCGACTCGGCATGCTCCGGGCCAGGCGCGTGGCAAGCCTTGCAATTCTCGATTCCCGGTATGAGCACGTCGCTCGTTTCCGTGCTGCTCAGCGCCTTCGCATGGCAACTGGTGCACGTGAAGCTGCGATGCGCATCGTGATTGAACTTCGCGTGTGGCAGCCAGCGGATTGTAATTTTCGCCGGGGCAATGTCGGGAAGTGAACCAACTGTTTCCGGCTCTGATTCGGTGCCAGCGGGAATCCGAACAACTGCGCTATTCACGGGAGCTTCGTACAAGTGGCACTGCTTGCAGGTTTTTCGCCACAACAGTTCCTCCGCATCCGCAGTGCGTTCAGCCACCCACTGAGCCGGGGTCAAAACGCGGACTTCTGCTTGCCGTGGCTTCCCGGTTAGATCGCGGGTGGGTTCTGGCACTATGCGTACTTCAGCCGGATGGGCGGCGATGTATTCCCGAAACTTCCTTATCAAGAACACATGAACGACTTCTGGCTTGTCATGCGGCACTCCTACGTCAAACCGCTTGTCAAATGTGAGCAAATGGCACGCAGCGCAAGTGGCGGCAAATTTCGGTGGGATCATGTTCTCGCGTCCGGCCAGCGGCTTCGGAGTCCAAAGGGTGTCGTTTGGCAATACTTCTGAGAGGTCTGCGCTGTATGAGCTTGCGGCCACGACGTACACCTTATCGGAATACGGCCACCCCTGATTCACACCCGCCGGGCGGTGGCAATCGTCGCACTCCAATTGCACGATCGGCCCATTTGGTCCGCGCCGGATCGGCTTCAGATGAATTGCGTGATTCAATTGAATTGTTCCGCCTTGCGTCTTCACGTGGGCAATCGGAGTGGCGATGGCCACCTGCGCCTTGCCCTCCAGAATGTAGAATGCCGTCGAGCCAAATTCGCCCTCGCGGCAGATCACTTCTCCCTTGCGGTAGCGCCGCTTCACGATGGCGCCGCGATTCAGCTCCAGGAACGTGCCGGAAACGCCCGCGAATACCGGCAGCCTGTGAAGTTCCTCCGCCGTCAGGCTCTGCGCGTCGCGGCCCGCGGCAATGGCCGTGCCCACCACGCCTTTGTTCGTCAGCGCGCCGGTGGGGCAGGAGACCATGCACTCACCGCAGGAAATACAGGTGGAATCGCCCATCGGCGAATTCAGGTCAAAGGCGATGCCGGCGGAATAGCCTTTACCCATGCGCCCGAGCACGAAATTGTTTTTGATTTCGTCGCACCCGCGGATGCAGCGGTCGCACAGGATGCAGGCATCGTGGTCCACGGCAATCGCCGGCGACGAATCGTCTGCTCCGCGCGAAACCGTGCGGCGCGGGAATCGGGGCGTGCCCGCGCCCGCAGCCTTCGCCAGCGTCTCCAGTTCGCAATCGCCGGAATGTTCCTGCCGCGCACAGGGCGAGGGGTGGTCCGCCATCAGCAGTTCGAGCAGCGTTCTCCGCGCGGCCTGCACCTTCTCCGAATTTGTGGACACCTTCATGCCGGGCTCGACCGGGCGCACACACGCGGCGGACAGCACGCGCCCGCCGGTATCCACCACGCACAAGCGGCACACGCCCACGGGCGTCTGGTTCTGCAAATGGCAAAGCGTGGGAATCGCAATGCCATGGACGCGCGCGGCATCGAAGACGGTCGTTCCGGCGGGCACCTGCACAAGCTTGCCGTCGATCGTCAGTTCCACGAGTCCCGCGTTTGTCGCCGATGTGCTCATCGTCTTCGCTGAAACCCGCTACTCAATGTCTCCGTGACCTCTGTGTTCTTAACTCTGTGCTCTCTGTGTTAACTATGATTTTTCAAGAACTTCAAATTATCCGTGGAACAAATTCAGCAAGAAATTGTCATCCTGAGGCGATCCGATGAGGATTGCCTCAGGATTTCAACTTTGGAATTTTGTAAAGTTTCAGGGTTGAGATCCTTCGGGGCGCAAACGACGCCTCCCTCAGGATGACAGTGTGGTGCTGAGCTTAAGTAACGGGCAAACTTGCATCTTTTGAGAAATCCGGGCCAACTGGAATCTAGAGAAGGGAATTACCGGGCGAGACCTGCAGAACAATCGTTGACTCTTTACGTCATATGCAGGCGGCGGGCAACGACAAAGCAATAGTGGAAGCCGGAAGTGATCACCAGCGCGGCCACCGTATACCCCAAATAGTGGGCCAGAAGGCCGACGCGCTCATTGGCATACGCGGCGGCCAGCACGGTGAAAAACACCAGCGCAATCTCAAAAAAGGTGGTGGACTTGCCAAGGAGGCTCGGGGGAAATGGCCGGTAGCCCTGGATCACAAGAATGACGGCGGCGACCACAAGCATCAATACATCGCGGCTCAGCACAAAAATCGCCAGCCACCAGGGAATCTTCTTTTCCATCGCTAGCGCCACAAACGAGGAAGAGAGCAGCAGCTTATCGGCAATGGGATCGAGGTACGCCCCCAGCGCCGATTTCTGATCGAGCCGCCGCGCCAGCAGGCCGTCCACCGCATCGGTGAGCGCCGCGCACACCAGCACCAGAAGTGCCCACCGGTATTCCTCATACAGAATGAGGATCAGGAAAAACGGCAGAAAACCGAGGCGCAAAAAAGTGATCTGATTGGGTACCGTCCAGATGCGGACTTTCATTGGCTGTCAGGATAGCGCACATCAGGCGAACTGGGCGAGATAATCGGTCAGCGTGCGGCCGATCTTGCGCTCAAAGATCTCGGCCATGGAGGGAATCAAGCCCGAGGGTTCGTCGAGCGAGATGCGCTCGATGCGCGTCATGGGGAAAAACACCGTGGGCAGGCCCACGCGCTCCGCATCGAGTTGGTTGATCTGGCTGACGAAATGATCGAAAGAGTTGAGATCAATGCCGCGGATGGTCACTCCGCTGGGATTGATTTCCATGAGGATGCCCCAGATTTTTTCCTTGGGGGAGTGCAGGCTGATGATGACGATGGAGTCGAGTTTCATGAGTTTGTGGTCCCTGAGCGTTCGTGTCTAGTTTACCCCAGCACGCTCAGATCGGCATCGGCGCGGGGCCGGCGGGTGGCAGGAGCAACTTCGGCTCCGTGAGCGATTGCACCTGCTCGAGGGTGACGTCGGGAGCGAGTTCGCGTAGCAGCAGGCCCGCGGGGGTGACATCAATGAAGGCGAGTTCCGTCACGATGTGATCCACCACTTCGACGCCGGTCAGCGGCAGCGTGCATTTTTTCAGGATTTTGGGCTTATTGTCGCGCGTGGCGTGCTCCATGGCGATAAACACACGCTTGGCACCCGCCACCAGGTCCATCGCGCCGCCCATGCCCTTCAACATTTTTCCGGGGATGGACCAGTTCGCGAGATTCCCCTTTTCATCCACCTGAAGCGCGCCGAGCACGGTCAGGTCGATGTGGCCGCCACGGATCATGGCGAAGGAATCGGCGGACGAAAAATAGCAGGTGCCGGGTATTTCGGTAACGGTTTCCTTGCCGGCATTGACGAGGTCGGCGTCAACCTCGGACTCCAGGGGGTAGGGGCCGACGCCGAGCATGCCGTTTTCGGATTGCATGATGATGTCCATGCCCTTGCGAATAAAATTGGCGACGAGCGTAGGAACGCCGATACCGAGATTGACGTAGTAGCCGTCGCGCAACTCGCGCGCAATGCGCTTGGCGATGCGCTCGCGTTTTTGATCGTCGGTCAAGGCCATAGAAAGCTCACAGTCAACAGTTGAAAGTCAAACCAATTCTGACCGGTCTAAAGACCGGCCACTACACCTTGCGCACCGTGCGTTGTTCGATGCGTTTTTCGAAGTGCGTGCCTTGAAAAATGGCATCGACATAAATGCCCGGCGTGTGCACGAAATCGGGATCAATTTGCCCGGGCTCCACAAGCACTTCCACTTCCGCGACGACGAAGTCAGCGGCCGTGGCCATCATGGGGTTGAGATTGCGAGCCGTCTTGCGATAGACGAGGTTGCCCCAGCGATCGCCTTTCCACGCCTTGACGAACGCGAAATCGGCGCGCAGGGCGCGTTCCAGGACGTACATGCGGCCGCCAAATTCGCGGGTTTCTTTGCCTTCAGCCACCACCGTCCCAAAGCCGGTGGGAGTGTAAAAAGCGGGAATTCCTGCGCCACCTGCTCGCAGGCGTTCGGCTAGAGTACCCTGAGGATTCAATTCCACTTCGAGTTCGCCGCTGAGCGCGAGTTGCTCGAATTGCTTATTTCCCCCGATGTACGTGGAGATCATCTTTTTGACCTGGCGGGTCTGCAGCAGGAGGCCGACACCGCAATCTTCCACACCACCATTGTTGCTGACGATGGTGAGGTTTCGGGTGCCCTTGCGGCGGACTGCGCCGATGAGATTTTCCGGGATGCCGCAAAGGCCGAAACCGCCGATGAGGATGGTCATACCATCGCGGAGGTTGGCGATGGCGGCGTCCGGGGATGCGATGCGTTTGTCCACTTCTCACTTTCTCCGCGATGAGTGAAGTCAACGCGAAGAGTCTACTCCAGTTCGCCAAGAAAACAGAATGGGGAGCCCGACCGCAAAAGTGAATCTACACCCAAACTGGGTCGCTTTGGCTCGCAAGCCTTGAGGCCGCATTCCCCGCGGTGCTATCTTCGGTCCTACGGAAACAACCGTTTTGTTCGCGGGCCCAAGCCAGTAAGAGTCTGAGGAGGCGGCCATGAAAGTAGCCTACCTGGATATCGAAACGAACTACGTCGGCCAATTCAAGAGCGATGACGACCGATTCTTCCGTGACTCCAGGAATCACCTGATCACGGTTCTCGGTGTCAGGCTGTTGGACAATGACAGCGACGCGTTTGTGCAGCTTTTCGATAAGGAGATTACGAAGGCGAGACTCGTCAAGGCTCTAGAAGGCACGAAGAAAATCGTGACCTATAACGGGCGCTCCATTCCCGATCCCATCAAGAAAAGAGTGGGGTTTGACTTCCCCGTCATTGCCGCGCAATTGGGCATTGTTTTGGACAAGGAGTATCAACATCTCGATCTCTGTCCGGAGTGCTGGAAGCGCAACTTGTATGGCGGCCTCAAAAAGGTAGAGCAAAGGCTGGGGCTTTGGCGGAAATTCCCGGACCGGGAAGGTGCCTGGGCCATGGAAACATTCCGCACTTATGTGAAAACGCGCGACGAAAAATTGCGAAGCGAGTTGCTCGCCTACAACCGCGAAGACGTCTTCATGCTGCGCGAACTCGAACTCAAACTCGCAAAGCTTTAGCGTGAACCTGCAGGGCGGTAGAGGCTACAAGCCGCGGAGGAGCTTGTAGAGTTCGTTGGCGGCGTCGAAGTCGGCTTCGAGTTCGCGGGAGCCGAGGCGTTCGCGGAGGTCATCGAGGCGGCGGGCGAAGAGATCGAGCGCGACAGAGAGCACTTCGCGATTGGTGAGCACGATATCGCGCCAGGTGCTGTAGGGGCTGCCCGCAAGGCGCAGCGAATCGCGCAAGCCCGGCCCCGCCAGCGTGATGGGCAGGCCGTTTTCGTCGAGGCGATCGTAAAGAAACGACGCCAGCGCCACGGCGGCGAGTTGCGGGAGATGCGAGGCGAGGCCGACGGCGTAGTCGTGCTGCTTTGCGCCGAGCCACACCGGGCGCGCGCCCATTTTCCCCAGAATTTTGACGAAGGCGACGACGCGCGGATCACGGCTCTCCCCGGAATCGCTGGTCAGCGCGTAGGTGGCATTGCGGAAAAGGTCCGCGTCCGCATGCTCGAAGCCGGAGAGTTCGCGGCCTGTCATGGGATGCCCGCCGAGAAAGTAGGGGCCCCCTTCCTGCGGGAAGAGTTCCGCGGCGGCTTGCGTGATGCGCTGCTTGGTGCTGGAAGCGTCCGTGACCAGCGCGTGCGACGGCGCGTGCCGCGCAATTTCCGGCAGCAAATCGAGCGTGGCGCCGATGGGTAACGCGATGTAGATGAGATCGGAGTTGCGCAAGGCGGATTCGAGCGAATCGGAAAAGCCTTCATCGATCGCGCCGCTTTTTCGCGTCTGCTGCACCACGTCGGCGCGATCCCAGCCGGCGATGTGCAGGTCCGGCGCATATTTGCGCAGGGCCAGGGCGAAGGAGCCGCCGATCAAGCCGGTGCCGAGAATGGTGACGCGCTGGATCAGGTGTGGGGACATTGGAAGGACAAGTTTACAGTGGACAGTTTACAGTTCACAGTCAGAGAAGAAATAGAAATATTGGCCGGGAGACGCGGGGCCAACGGAGAAGGAAAGTGCTCTCGCTTTCCTTTGGATGTGCATACGAATTCAGGCAACGCAGTCATTCTGGTCAGTCCAGGCGGCGGCCAACAGCGGGCGCAATGATGCGAAGCTCGCCCATGAGCTGCGCAAAATGCGTGGGATAGAGCGACTGAGCGCCATCGGAGAGCGCGTGGTCGGGATCGTTGTGCACTTCGATCAGCAAGCCGTCCGCGCCCGCAGCGACGGCGGCGCGGGCCATCGGCGGCACTTTGTCGCGGCGTCCGGTGCCGTGCGAGGGATCGGCAAAGATCGGCAGGTGCGACAGCTTCTGAATCACGGGAATCGCGGCGATATCCAGGGTGTTGCGCGTGGCCGTCTCAAAAGTGCGAATGCCGCGCTCGCAAAGGACGACGTTGTAATTTCCGCCGCTGAGAATGTATTCCGCGCTGAGAAGCAATTCTTCGATGGTGGCGGACATGCCGCGCTTCAGCAGCACCGGTTTCTGCACTTCGCCGAGGGCGCGCAGAAGAAAATAGTTCTGCATGTTGCGCGCGCCGACCTGGAAGATGTCCACATACGCGCCCATCATCTGGATTTGCGAAGGATCCATGACCTCGCTGACCACGAAGAGTTGGAACTTGTCCGCGGCCTCGCGCATCCACTGCAGTCCTTTTTCGCCGAGGCCCTGGAACGCGTACGGCGAAGTGCGCGGCTTGAACGCGCCCCCGCGCAGAATCCTGGCGCCCGCCTTGGATACGGATTCCGCGATGGAGAGGATCTGCTCGCGCGATTCCACGGAGCACGGCCCGGCGGCGACAACGATTTCGCTCCCGCCGATTTTCACGCCACGGCCCAGATCGATGATGGTGCCCTGCGGCTTGAACTGGCGGCTGGCCAGCTTGAACGGCTGGGTGATGCGCACGACCTCGCGCACGCCTTCGAGCAGCTCGAAATCGCGATGATCGAAATCGCGATGGACGCCCACGGCGCCGAGAACGGTGTGCGAAGCGCCCGTCGAGCGATGCACGTCAAAGCCGCTGGCGATCACGCGGTCGATGACGTGCTGAATCTGCTCGTCGGTGGCTCCTTCATGCATGATGATGACCATGATGGTTAGGCCTCAGTTCCTGTAATTCGGGAAGGACAACATAAAAATCGGATGCGGGGCATCATTTGGGGTCCTCATGCGAAGGTGGATCGCCGTGCATGGCCAGACGCTCGGCGGAACGCGCTTCGTCAATGATGCGTTCAAAGAGGCGGCGAATCGCGGCGTCGGTCAGCGGCCCTTTGTTTTCGCTTTCGGCGTTCTCCAGCACTTCGCTTTCGCGATCGGGCTGGTAAAGCGGAATGTTCGATTCCTGCTTGATGCGGCCAATCTCGAGGGCGCATTGCGAGCGTTCGTTGAGCAACTCGACGAGTTTCTTGTCAATTTCATCGATGCGGCGGCGCCAGTCGGATAGATTCATGGCGTGGCCTCGCGGCGGGAGAGGCCGCGGCGCGCGGTGTCTTTGAGTGCACGAATGCGTTCTCGCAAGGCTGCGGCTGCCGCCTCGGGCGAAGCTGCCTTCTCAATTTCGGAAACCAGCGCGGAGCCGACCACCGCGGCGTCCGCGAGCCCGCCCAGCACGGAAACGTGGCCGGGCAGCGAAATCCCGAAGCCCACGGCAATCGGAAGTTTCGTGAAGCTGCGCGCGCGGCGCAATAGCGCGGGCAAATCGTCGGGCAGCGCGTCCTTCGCGCCGGTCACGCCGGTGCGCGAAATCACGTAGAGAAAACCGGAGGAACACGCGGCGATTTTCACGAGGCGCTCGTCGGTGGAAGTGGGCGCGGCCAGAAAGATTGTGTCCAGGTGATGAGCTTGCAAGATCTGGCGATACTCCGCCGATTCTTCCGGCGTGAGATCGGTGACGAGCACGCCGTCGGCGCCGGCTTCTGCGGCTGCGGCCGCGAATTTTTCCAAGCCCATCTGGAGGATGGGATTGAAATAGCTGAAGAGCACCAGCGGGACCTGGCTGGACTGGCGAATTTGCCGAACGAGCGCGAGCACGCCAGCAAGCGTCGTGCCGGACTTCAAGGCGCGTTCCGAGGCGCGCTGAATTGTGGGGCCATCGGCCAGGGGATCGCTGAAGGGCACGCCAAGTTCGACAACGTCGGCGCCTGCATCGGCCAGCGCCAAAACGTAGTCGCGCGTCGCACTCAACGTGGGGTCGCCCGCGGTGATGTACGCAACGATGCCGAGCTCACCTGTGGCGCGCAGCTCCTCAAAGCGCTTCGCGATGCGAGATCCAATCGTCACAGGGATCTCCAGGAATGCAACCCGATGCTGTTATCGGCCATCCACTTGCAGACAGGAGAATTCTGCACACTCTTCCAGCCATCTTTCGCCTTGACTAAAAGATGGTATGCCCCGCCGGCGCATTCCACACCGCAGAAGCCAGCAACATAGGCGATCGCGTGAGTTCTCGTTGGATCGAACCCCACTGCGGAAACAACGAAAACAGTGGAATCAGTGAGCGGGGACATTTCCTGCTCCCCCGGAACTGGTGTAGGTGGGGCGGCTTTTTTCACCTGATCTTCAAATTCATATTCAAATTTCAGATTGAATTTCTTCACTAGACGCCATTTCTGCTTATTCTTATCCTTAAAGTCGCGAGCCGCTGACTGGAATTCATCAGGAATAATCTGTCTGCAGGATTCGAATGAGTCAGCCATCGAGCCAGAAGAGGTTACAGGACTAATTATCAGTGTGTCGTTGCTCGCGGCCGAAAAACGTTGGGCCAGCAGGACAGACAAGACGGCGTAGCCCTCAGAGTCGCCGTATTCCTGCGGTTTCGCTGCCTGTGGCCGGCTCATTCCGCACAAAAGCGTCATTGAGCCAAGGACACAGGTTGCAACTGGGCCGAGGAATTTCATTCTTCTCTTCATCCTAATCATCGAAATGCCAGAACCAGACAGTTCCAAAGGGAGAGCTGGAAGTCATCATATTGCGGCTTTCACTCTCCCCAGGCCTTGCGATACATATCCATGTCCTTATCGCCGCGGCCGGAGAGATTCATGATGACGAGATCGCTTGGCTTGAACTGCGGCAGGCGCTCGATCAGGCCCGCGAGCGCGTGCGCGGATTCTAGCGCGGGGATGATGCCTTCGGTGCGCGCAAGAAGTTGCGCGGCGTCGAGCGCGGCTTGATCGGAGACCGCGGCGTACTCGGCGCGGTGCTGATCGGCAAGCCAGGCGTGTTCCGGGCCAATGGCGGGATAATCGAGCCCGGCGGAAATGGAATGGGTCGCGGCGATCTGGCCGTCCTCGTTTTGCAGCACATACGTGTAGGTGCCCTGCAACACGCCGGGCCGCGCGCCCGTGAAGCCCTGATGTGCGGCAAGACGCGCGGCATGTTCGCCGAGCCCGTTGCCGCGCCCGCCGGCTTCGATGCCCACAAGTTTCACATCGGCGTCTTTCAAGAATTGGTAAAACAATCCGATGGAGTTGGAGCCGCCGCCAACGCAAGCGTACAGATGCGTGGGCAGGCGCTTTTCGGCTTCCAGAATTTGCGCGCGCGCTTCACGGCCAATCACCGCCTGAAAATCGCGCACCATCGTGGGATAAGGGTGCGCGCCGAGAACCGAGCCCAATAAATAGTGCGAAGTGCGCACGTTAGTGACCCAATCGCGCATGGCTTCGTTGATGGCGTCCTTCAGCGTGCGGCTGCCGGATTCCACGCCAATCACTTCCGCGCCGAGCATGCGCATGCGCGCGACGTTCAGCGCCTGGCGCGCCATGTCTTCCGTGCCCATGTACACGGTGCATTCCAGGCCGAGCTGCGCGGCCACAGTAGCGGAAGCAACGCCATGCTGCCCCGCGCCCGTTTCCGCAATAATGCGCGGCTTGCCCATCTTCACCGCCAGAAGCCCCTGGCCGATGGCGTTGTTGATTTTGTGCGCGCCGGTGTGCAGCAGATCTTCGCGTTTCAGGTAGATGCGCGGGCCGCCGAGTTTCACGGTGAGGCGGGAAGCGAACTGGAGCGGCGTGGGCCGCCCGGCAAAATTCTTCAGCAAGTCTTGGAGCCGCGCTTGAAACGCCGGATCGGCCTTGGCGAGTTCGTAGACGCGCTCGAGTTCAAACAGCGGCACCATCAGCGTTTCCGGAACGTAGCGGCCGCCATAGGGGCCGAAACGTCCGGGCGTGGCGGCGGGTATGGTGAGTTGGGTGCTCATGGGTCGAACGAGTATTGTACAGCGAGATGGGATGGGAGCGGAGCCGGATGGTCGCATCAAGCGGGGTTGCGTTGGGCGCGGGCGACTTCGGCAAAGAAGGCGCGGAGTTTGCCGGGATCCTTCTTGCCGGGCCGCGACTCGACGCCGCTGGCAACATCAACGGCGTAAGGGCGCACCGTGCGAATTGCCTCGGCAACGTTCTCCGGTGTGAGGCCGCCCGCGAGGATGATGCGGTGCGAGGCGGCAAGTTTGCGCGCAAGGGACCAGTCAATGGTTCTGCCGGTGCCGCCGAATTGCTTGGGCTCGTTTGCTTCGGGGGCGGCGTCCAGCAAGAACGCGGAGGCCGCGTGGAAACGCGGGAAAAGCTTCTCCGAGAATTCCGGGCCCACGCGAAGAGCCTTGATCACCGGCAATCGTTTGGCGCAGAAATCCACGTGGCGGGCGCACTCGTCGCCATGAAGCTGTATCACGTCCAGGCGCAAGCCTTTCGCGAGAGCGGTGACGGCGCTGGGCTTCCAATCCACGAAGACGCCCACGGCGCTGATGAAGGGCGCCAGCTTGCGCCGGATGTTCCAGGCATCGGCCGGAGAAACTGCGCGCGGGCTCTTCTCGTAAAAATTGAAGCCCAGAGCGTGCGCGCCGAGTTCGGTGGCCAGCCGGGCGTCGGCGGGATTCGTGATGCCGCAGATTTTGACGCGGACCATGAAGAATAGTGTACGCGAATTCGCGCGGGTGAGGGCACCGTGCGAACAATTCGGTGGCGGGTCCGTTTTCGGCTCGCCCAAGTTGAAGCCGGTAGCCTTACACCTGCAAAACGTCGCCTTCGCGAGCGACCATTTCGTAAAGCACTGGGTTGACAAAAAAACCAAGCAGCAATCGCGAAAGGAGCCCGGCGACGACCACGATGGCAAATGGCTTCTGAGTGTCGCTGCCCACGCCGGTGGACATCGCTGCGGGGAGAAGTCCCAGGCAGGCCACCAGAGCGGTCATCATAATCGGGCGCAGGCGGAGGAGCGAGGCTTCCCGCGTGGCTTCACGTATGCTCCTTCCCTCCAGGCGCAGTTTGTTAATGTAACTCACAAGAATGACCGCGGTTTCAACGGAGACGCCGAGCAAGGCGAGAAGGCCCAAGGAACTGGAGACGCTGAGCGGCGTGTGGGTGAGTTTCAGGGCGATCAAGGCGCCAACCGGTTCGGTGATGACCACGCCGAGGGCGATGGTGACCGGGAATTTGAAGTTGCCGTATAGCGCGAAAAGGATCAGGAAGATCAGCAGCACGGCGAGCGGACCAATGATATAGAGTTGCGCCTTGGCATCCAGCAATTCACTGTATTCGCCGCCCCAATCCAGGCGGTAACCCTCCGGCAGGCTCACCTTCTGGGCGATGTTTTTTTGCCCGGCATCGACGATGCCTTCGAGGTTGCGCCCTTCAATCGAAAACTGGATGCCGATGTAGCGCGAGTTGTTTTCGCGATAGATGAATGAGGCCCCGGTGGATTCCTTGATGGTAGCGAGTTCAGAAAGAGGAATCTGCTGGCCCGCGGGCGCGGGCACGAGGAGATTTCCGATTTCCCGCGCGTCGGAGCGGAACTTTGGGTCCATGCGTACCACGAGATTAAAAAGTTTTTCTCCCTGAATCACCTGGGTGGCCGCCTGGCCACCGACGGCGGCTTGCACGACGGCCTCGACATCGGCAACGTTGATGCCATAGCGCGCAATTTTTGCGCGATCGGCGTCGATGATCAGGCTGGGCTGACCGAGTTCGCGGACCACCGTAAGTTCGGTGAAGCCAGGCGTTTTGTCGAGCACATTCTTGATTTCAACGGCCTTTTTCTCAAGAACGTCGAGGTCCGGCCCGAATATTTTCACGGCGAGCGCGGATTTAAGGCCCGTAAGGGCTTCGTCAACGGCGTCTTCGGCAGGCTGCGTGAAATTGAAGATCACCCCAGGATAGGAGTCGAGTTTCTTCTGCAGGTCCGCGACAAGTTGTTCCTTGGTGCGCACCGATGTCTGCGACCATGACTTGTCCTTGTACGGCTTGAGGCCAACATAAAATTCACAGTTGAAAAAACCCGTGGGGTCCGTGCCGTCGTCGGGCCGCCCAAGCTCCGAGCCCGTAACCGTGACCATGGGATATTGGATGAGCAGATCGCGGACCTGCGGCGCAAATTTAGCGGCTTCTTCAAACGAAATCGTGTAAGGCAGCGTGGCGCGGACCCAGACGGCGCCTTCATCCAGACGTGGCAAAAACTCTCCGCCGATCAGAGGAATGAGGAGCAGGGTGGCGCCGAAAATCAGCAATGAGGAAACGATGGTCGTTCCCGGGTGATTCAGGCACCACTCCAGCCGGCCGGCGTACTGATCGCGAATCCAATTGAAGATGCGGTTCTGCTTTTCCTTGACACCCTTTTTGAACCAGTAGGACGCGAGCACGGGAACGACCGTGAGTGTGAGAATGAGCGCGCCGAGCAGCGCAAAACCCATGGTGTCCGCCATCGGATGAAATAGTTTTCCAGCCGGCCCCCTGAGGGCATAGATGGGCAAGTAGCCGGCGATAATGACGGCCACGGAATAAAAAATGGGGCGATCGACGTCGCGAGCAGCCGTAAGGATGACGTCGCTCAATTTGTATTCGGTGCCGTAGCGCAGGCCGAGTTCGCGGTAGATGTTCTCGACCATGACGATGGTGCCGTCAATGATGATGCCGAAATCAATGGCGCCGATGGAGAGGAGGTTGGCTGCTTCCCCGGTCCAGTTCAAAAAGATGAAGGCGAAGAGGAGAGCAAGAGGAATGGTAAGTGCGGTGATGATCGCGGCGCGGAAACTGACCAGGAAAAAGATGAGGACGATCAAGACAAGGACCATGCCGCGAAGCAGATTGCCTTCGACGGTATCCGTGGTGACGCGAACGAGGTCGCTGCGGTCGTAGTACGGGCGGACTTTCACGTCGGGCGGCAGGAGGGTCTTGTTGATCTCCTCGGTTTTCTTCTCAACCCCTTCGAGGACGTTTTGTGTCTGCTCGCCCCGGCGCATCAAGATAACGCCTTCGACGGCGTCGTCGTCCTTCTTCAGCTTCGTCTGGAAACCAAAGATACCCAGGCGCGGGGCGTGGCCGATCACCACCCGGCCGATGTCCTTGATGCAGACGGGCACGCCGTTCAAGCTGGCGACAACGACCTCGCCGATGTCCTCCGTGGTCTTGACGAGGCCGAGGCCGCGCACGTAGTAGAACTGCCCGCCTTGCGTGTAAAAGCCGCCACCCGTATTGGCATTGTTGGCGTTGAGCGCTGCAACCACCTGCACGACTGGCAGGTGATAGTTGTTTAGCTTCACGGGGTCGAGCAGGACGTGATACTCCATCGTCGGCCCGCCAAAACCGGAGTCGTCGGCGACGCCCGGCACGCTTTTGTAGGCACGCTCGATGTTCCAGATCTCGTAGGTATGCAATTCCATTGGAGAGCGATCGGGACTCTCGATGACGTAGCGATAGACGAGGCCACTGGGGCTGAAGAGCGGGGCCATGCTCGGCGAAACACCCTGCGGCAGGGTCGCGTCGCTGATGCGTTGGAAAACAACCTGGCGCGCGAAATAAGGATCCACCCCTTCATCGAACGTCAAGATAACGTCCGACAGCCCATACAGCGAGATGGAGCGCATGACGTGGAGGCGCGGCGAGCCATTCATGGCCAGCTCAAGCGGGAGCGTGGTGAGGCGCTCGACTTCTTCGGCCGCGTGGCCGGGCCACTGCGTGATCAGCTCCACCATCGGCGGCGACAGATCCGGGTAGGCATCCACGGGCATTTGCTGGAACGACCAGGTGCCCGCCACGATGATCAAAATCGTGAGCATGAGCACCAGGAAGCGCTGCTGAAGAGCGAGTTGGACGATGCGATGAATCATCGAGATGTCTCCGGAGCGCTCCTCTTAATGCTGCAGGGAATTTTTGAATTGCAGGAACAGCCCGCCGTCGCCGACGACGTGTTCGCCCTCTTTCAGGCCGCTGGTGATCTGCGTGCGGCCTTTGCTGCTGCTCCCCAGCGTGACCAGGCGCCGGGCAAACTGGTTGGCATTCGTCTGCACATACACAAAGGGCTGGTTTTCCGTGTCGCGGAGAACGGCGGCGTCGGGAACCGTGATGGCGTCGGGAATGGAGCCGGCGCCGACAAGCGCGGTCACGAACATGTCCCGCTTCAATTTCTTCCCGGGATTCTGAGTAATGATGCGCGCTTGCAAGGTTCGCGTGGTGGGATCCAGCGCGGGGGCAATATAGGAAATCTTTCCGTGAAAGAGGTCGGGATAGGATTCGGTGTTGATTTCGACGGTGTCTCCAATGTGCACGAACGGAAGATCGCTTTGGTAGACATTCACGAGGACCCAGACAGTGTTGGTGTTGGAGATAGTGAAACACTGCGTCACGCCACCCTGGAGCAACTGCCCGGGGCCCACGAGCCGCTCCACAATTTCACCGGTGACCGGAGCAGGAACCGGAATTTGTGCCGTGGATTGCACAGACTGCTTAATCACGGTTTCCGGATCCTTCAGACCGAGCGCTCGTAGGGCGTCCGCGGAGGATTCCATCTCCGCGTGAGCCTGTGTGCGATTCGACTCCGCCTGCTGGAGATCGGCCTCGGAGTTGGCGCCGTGGGCGTAGAGATCTTGTGCTCGCGCATAGAACTTGTCCGCGTGGGCGTAGGAATCCTTGGCTTTGATGTAGGCGGAGCGGGCCGCGGAGTAGTCCGGGCTGGTAACCGTGAGGAGAGGCTGGCCGGCCTGCACGAATTGGCCGGGGGCCACCAGGATTTCATGGACCGGTCCGCCAATCGCCGCAAAAACGGGGGTGGTTGCAAATGCGTCATAAGCCACCGCGCCCGTCAGGCGCAGCGTGCGCGGCAGAGGTCCTTTTTCCGCGGCCACGATCTGGATGTGAGGCATCTGTTCTTTCGGAACGCTGAAGAGTTCGGCCGTGTCTGCCTTCGATTCGGAGGACGTGAACGAAGTCATTTTGGATTCCGATTCGCCGGGACCGGCGCCGCAACCCGAGAGAGAAAGGCTGAGCGGCGCGGCGATGGCAGCGATAGCCACAAGGGCCAGGAAGTTCACGCGTATTTTTATGAAATGCTTCATGTCACATTCCTCGTGCCCACGGCCTGGCGCATCTGTTCGAGCCCGAGCATGTAGTTCGCGAGCGCCTGGCGGTAGGCAAGCTGGTTGGCCCGGTAGGTCCGTTCGGAGTCCAGATAGTCGAGCAGACTGGCGGCGCCTTTGCGGTAGGCGTATTCACTGATGTCGCGCGATTGTTTGGCCTGCTCGACGTAGCCGCCCTGATAGAGCTGAATGATTTCATCGTTGGTGTGGAGATTTTCGTAGGCCTGGACCACGTCCGTGGAAACCTGCTGCGTGGTTTCGCTGGCCTGCTGTTGCGCCTGGGTGATGGCGTAGCGCGCGCGCGCGATTTCGCCCTGATTGCGATTGAAAATGGGGAGAGGCATGTTGTAGTAAAAAGCGCCGGTATTCACGCCGGCCGTGTGCGTGTAATTGAAAGTGCCGGTGACGTCCATTTTGCCGTTGGCCTGTTGCAAGGCCAACTGGCTTTCCGCCGCGGCCACGGCTTGCTGCGCGGCGCGGAGATCGGGCCGGTTGATGGCCGCTAGGGATTTCAGTTCGTTCAGGTTGGCGTGGACCGGTTGGTAGTCGAGTGTGCCTTGCACATCGTAGTCATCGGGAACGGACTCGAAGCCGAGCAATTGGCGCAGCGCCGCCAGGCTTTGCAGCTTGGCCAGTTTGGCGGCGGAAACGTCACTTTGGAATTGCAGCAACTGAAGTTTGATCTTCAGAAAATCGCCTTCGCTCAAGTCCCCCACGCGAAATCGCTCTTTACTGATGTCCACGGTTTTCTGGAAGCTGTCCAGGTCCTGCTGCGCGAATTCCAGCGTCGATTCCGCCAGCAGGGCATCAATGAATTGCTGACCGACGTTGAAGACCAGTTGGCGCTCACTGTCGGAGACTTGCGAGCGCACCACGGTGGTCTGATCCTGCGCGGCCTTAAGACGGTGCTGCCGTTTCTTGCCGCGCTCGAACAGATAGCCCACGCCGGCATCGAACTGCGCCTGCTGGTCGATGTAGTCGGAGCTGAACTGGTTGGGTTGGAAGATCGGAAGGAACTGGGCATCGAGACCCAGCGTTGGATTGGGGCGAAGGTTGGCAGTGATTTCTTCCGCCAGGCTCTGCTGGATGGTCGAGCGCAGCGCCTGCAACGCATGGTTATGCTGGAGGGCCATGCGAATGGCGTCGTCCAGCGCGATCCGTGCCGGGCGAGACTGCGTTGCGTTGGCCTGCGGCGGCGTGTTCGCCGGAGTGGGCGCAGCGCTCTGCTGGCCCGCTGCGAACGCCGGCGAGACCAACAGTGCTGCAACCAAAACCATTCCTTTCCTCAAGTGATGACTCCTCGCGCGTCCCTGTCAGAGGGCCGCGCAACAATTCTGTTTGAAAATGAAATGAGAGGTAAAACGCGGTGTTCTAAGCGGCGGGAGGCGCTCGGGGCGCCACATTGCGGAAAACCACCGCGGGAACTGTGGGCATTACGCTGACGACTACCAGCCGGTTGATGGCCGGCGCCATCGCCATGATCAGCGAAGGAGTGGCGATAGCTGTACCTGCCGTGGAGCAGATTGGGCAGAAGTGCGAATCCGTTGTGCTGGAGTTCAGGTCCGCGCAGCAATGCAATTGCGCCCCGAGAAAAACGACCCCGAGGAGTAAAGCCAGGAAGTAGACTCGCTTTGTTTTGCGACGCGTCAAGCTGGTGTTTTCCCTTTGACCCAGGGAACAGAACAATAATACACCTGTCTCGCCTGTTCGCGACACTGTGAAACGATCTTCAATGGGGGCGCTGCCAATGGTCTGGCAACCGCGCCAGCGCTGCCCGTAATGGCCCTAAATCTCATTGCCATCCACCGAAACGACGGCGAACCCCTTGTCAGTTTCCGGCCTGCGCGCGCATCGGCGAGTGCAACCCGTTGTGAGGCGGGGCTTTGTTGAGATACCGTGTCCGGAGCAGGCCTCGTGAGAAATTCGGCGTGGGACGCACCCAGCCTGACTATGTCAAATTGACATGAGTCTCCGATCAAAACTGGTTGTACGCCTTTCTCTTGTCCTGATCATCGGCGCTGCGTTGTTGTTTATTCCTGCAGGCTCGTGGAAGTTTTGGCAGGGCTGGATCTTCATGGCCGTCGCTTTCATTCCCAGCATCCTTGCTTTCCTCTATTTCTATAAACACGATCCCCAATTGATAGAGCGCCGGCTGCAGAGCAAGGAGAAGGTCAGCGAACAGAAACTCCTGATGAGAGTGTCGAAGCCGGTGTTCCTTGCCGCTTTTCTGCTTCCCGGCCTGGATTACCGCTGGGACTGGACGCGCACCTTTTTGGGTGCGGTGCCGTTGTGGCTCGTGCTGCTTTGTCAGGCCCTGATTCTCGGGGCGCTCCTCCTGGGGGGTTGGGTCATGAAGGTCAACAGTTTCGCCTCGCGCACCATTCAAGTCGAGGCTGGCCAGAAAGTAATTTCCACCGGCCCGTACCGCATGGTTCGCCATCCGCTGTATTCGGGCAGCCTGGTGATGTGGCTCGCCACACCCTTGGCGCTGGGCTCGTACATCGCCTGGCCGGCCTTTGCTCTGCTCATCCCCTTTTACGTTTTGCGCCTGCTCAACGAGGAAAAGATCCTCCGCCAGGAACTGCCCGGCTATCCCGAATACTGCCAACACACTCGCTTCCGGCTGGTGCCCTTCGACTGGTAAGACTCCGCCGCGCTTTGCCGCGAATCTTGGTGCGCTGAGAGATAAATGAACTTAATCACCATACCTTTTCTCTGGCAGGAGCGGGAGGCTCGAGTTGTGTCCCGAAAATAATGTGAAGATGTCCAGAATCTTCGGGGGCTAAAGCCCAAATCATTTTGCTGGCTCTATGTCAGGGCTGAAGCCCTGACCCCCCAAAGAGAAGCGCAACGAACTTGTGGGGCACAACACTACCACCTTCTGCTAAAGGCAGTGGCTACTGGGGTGGAGGAGTGAGGAGTTGCGTCAGGGCGGCGGCGGGGTCTGGGGCGAGCATGAGGTGCTCGCCGACGAGGAAGGCGTCAAAACCAGCGGCGCGGAGCTTCTGCAAGTCGTCGTGGGTGCGCAGGCCGGATTCGCTGACGGCAATGCACTCGTCCGGGATGTGCTCAATCAATTCGTAGGAAGTTTGCACGCGCACTGTGAGGGTTCTCAGGTCGCGGTTGTTTACGCCGAGGATGCGCGCGCCGGCTGCCATCGCGCGGCTGAGCTCTTCGAGCGTGTGGACTTCAACGAGCGGTTCCATGCCGAGTTCGCGTCCGAGAGCGATCAATTCCTGCAATTGAATATCGCCGAGCACGGCCACGATTAGAAGAAAACTATCGGCATCATTGGCGCGCGCTTCCCACACTTGCCAGGGATCAAAAATGAAATCCTTGCGCAGAACAGGCAGAGCTACACTTCTGCGTGCATCGCGCAGGTTTTTCAACGAACCGTGGAAGAACTCTTCCTCGGTGAGGACCGAAAGAGCGGCGGCGCCAGCGTCTTCGAGCGATTGAGCCAGGGCCGGGGCATCGAAGGGATCACGAAGAACGCCGCGCGAAGGCGAAGCGGGCTTCAATTCGGCGAGAACGTTGATGGCATCGCGGGAGAGCGCGGCGGGAAAATCACGCACAGGCGGCGCGGCCTTCACGCCATATTTCAGCACGGTTTCCGGCAAGACGCGCTTGCGGTGCTCGACCCAGGCGCGGCGGGACTCCAGGATGCGGTCCAGCACGGTTCCAGTGTTGGCGTGAACTGACATAAGGATAGATTTGCACGGACAGAAGGCATGCGTCGAGTGCGAATTCCTGTCTCTCCTGACTCACCCGAGTGAGACTCAGCGGGAACCGACGGGAGCGTGGCTGTGAATGGATTGACGCATGGGAGAGAATCCTGCAAAATGCGGTTCAATGAGACTTCGTTTGATTGTCTGCTGTGCTATCCAGATATTCCTGCAAACAACTCGCGTAGAGGCGAAGGATAAAGCCTGGATTGAAGTGCGCAGCCCTCATTTTCGTGTTCTCACGGGTTGTAGCCAGGGAGATGCCCGCCGCGCGGCCGGTGAGATGGAGCGGATGCGCTACGTCTTCGCGACCAGGTTCTCTAACGCCCGGCTCGAAGCGGGTGCCCCGCTGGTCGTCTATGTCACTTGTGATGATGAAACTCTCAAGAAGCTCCTGCCGCAGTTTAAAGGGAACTATGCCGGCGTGTTTTTTCACGGTTGGGAGAAGCAATTTGCGTTGATCCGAATGGACGGCTGGGCCGGGCACGGACAACAGATTGTCTACCACGAATACACCCACTCCATCCTGCACATGAATCTGCATTGGATACCCGTGTGGCTTGATGAAGGGTTTGCGGAGTTTTATGGATACACCCGCTTTGAACAGAACCGCATTTATCTTGGAGCTCCAACAGAGCGATATCGCGCCATGCGCTCGAAGACCCCCATTTCGGTAGAAAAACTCATTTCGCTCGATCAACGGTCTCCCTACTATCACGACGAAGATAAGATGCAACTGTTCTACGCAGAATCGTGGGCTCTCGTGCATTATCTGATGTACGGTCCCGGGATGGAAAATGGAAAAAAACTGGACGAGTTCCTCAACTTGTTACAGCAAGGAGTTGAACAAAAGAAAGCCTTCGTTCAGACTTTCGGCGATTTCCAGAAAGTTGACAAGGGGCTGGAGGCGTACATGCTGCAGCCCGCCTTCGCGACCACTATTTTGAAGCATGACCCTCACATTGAAGAGAAAGACTTCGCTCTCCGGACAATGAGCGTTGCCGAAACGGAGGCGGAAATCGCGGCCTTTCTTCTGTGGCGGCACCACCTGGAAGCCGCAGGCCCCCATATCGAGCAGGCGCTGCAGGAAGACCCAAAACTGGGCCTGGCGCATGAGGATAAGGCTTTCTTCTATTTCCATCAGGGCCGCGATGCTGACGCAGTAAATGAATTCAAGCAAGCTTTTGCGCTGGATGGGAAGCTCTATCTTTCCCTCTATTACCTGACGATGCTTTCGCCGCTTGTTACTTCTGAAACGGCCACAGGACAACGCGCTTTTCAGGATGCCCTCTTAGACACCTACCAGTTGAACAAGCAGTTCGCGCCGCCATTGGTACAGCTTGCCATTCTCACATTGCGGCAGAATGACCTGAAAGATGCCTACGACCTCGCGCGTAAAGCGGAAGAACTAGAACCTTCGCTGGCCGGATATCATCTTCTGACCGGCAAGGTCCTGCTACGGATGGGTAAGGGAGCGGAAGCTGCTGATTATGCCAGGTATGTAGCCAACCGCTGGATTGCAGGCGATCACAACGAAGCGGTCGAGCTCTGGAACCGCATTCCACCCGAACAGCGGACCGCTGGTGAGTCACTGTCGCTGGATGCTCCTCCGGGTTCGCAGACTGCTACCGGCACCGTCAAATCAGCGACGTGCACAGAGCAAACGGGATTGTCTGATTTCACCATCATTCATGAGGGGCAGCCGCTTACATTTCGCCGCAAGAGCGCTTTCAACTCCAGCGTTGCTGACACGATCTGGTATGGAGGAGATCACTTCACTCTTTGTCGTCATTTGGAAGGTAAGCGGGCCATTATCCACTACACCACGGCCACTGATGCTACTTATGCGGGAGACATCGTCGATATCGAGATTCGTGATGATCTGGGCGGTTCGTTGAGCGGCGCAAGCGCTCAAAACGCCCCTTCCCCTCAGCCTCAGAGTCTCCACTAGGGTTTACCATAGATGGGTGAGAGTTCCGGCTAGCTCGCAGGAGGTTCCCATGCACTTAAGCTGCGTGGGGGCGCACTCACCGCGCGAGACAAGTGCAGGAACCTGGAGACATTGGGATGAGCTATCGAGCGAAATATGGGGCATTGCTGGAAGCGATTGCGGTGGAGGCGGACGCGATTGCGAGCCGGTATTTTCGCGCGGCGGAAATGCGCGTGGAACACAAGCGGGATGGCACGGCGGTAACGCAGGCGGACAAGGAAGTGGAAGCGATGGCGCGCGCCAAGGTGGCGGCGAGCGGCCTGCCACTGGATGTGTTGGGCGAGGAGATGGGCGGCGCAAGCGTGGAGGCGCCGTCACAGAACGGGCGCGCGCGCATGATCATTGATCCGATCGACGGCACGGAGGAATTCTCGCGCGGCATTCCCACGTTTGGGACGCTGATGGGGATTGAGGAGAACGGCGAAATTGTAGCGGGGATGGCGTCGGCGCCGGAGCTTGGCCGGGGGACGCGCTGGTGGGCGTATCGCGGCGAAGGCGCTTATCGCAATGGCCATCGCATTCGGGTGTCCAAGGTGGCGCGGCTTGCGGACGCGCTGGTGTTCACGACGGGGACGGGGCCCAGCAAAGACACGGAGGTGCGCGCGATGATACGCCGGTTGGCAGATGCGGCGCGCAGCAGCCGTTCGATTGGCGGCTTTTGGCAACACATGCTGGTGGCCGAAGGCGCGGCGGATGCGGCGCTGGACTGGGTCTCCAAGCCGTGGGACCTGGCGCCGCTCGGCCTGATTGTGGAAGAAGCCGGCGGAAGATCAACGACGATTGACGGCGAGCGCACCATATACAAGGGCCGCTTCGTCAGCACCAATGGCTTGCTACACGAAGAGGTGCTGAAGATTTTCCGGTGAGGGGAAAGTGAAAAGACGCAAGTGAAGCGCGAAGCGGCGTTGCGCGTTGTCGCGCAGGAAGTTTGCGCCTGCCGGAAATGCCCGCGGCTGGTGAAGTACCGTGAGAAAGTGGCGCGGGAGAAGCGGCGGGCGTACCGCGAGTGGGAGTATTGGGGACGCGGTGTGCCGGGGTTCGGCGATCGCAACGCGCAATTGTTTATCCTGGGACTGGCACCGGCGGCGCATGGAGCGAATCGTACGGGGCGCGTGTTCACGGGCGACCGCTCCGGCGATTTTTTGTACAAGGCGCTGCACCAGGCGGGCTTCGCGAATCAGCCGACTTCGCAGAATCGCGAGGATGGATTGCGGCTGCAGAATGTTTACATTGCCGCAGCCGTGCGTTGCGCGCCGCCGGCCAACAAGCCGCTGCCAAGCGAAATTTTGAATTGCCGCGGCTATCTGCGGCGCGAACTTGAGATTCTGCGGCCTGCGGCAGTGCTGGCGCTGGGAAAAATCGCGTGGGACGCGTATCTGGAAATCCTGAAGCAGGATGGAAAGATCAGTTCGCGCGCGGCTTACAAATTCGCACACGGCGCGGAAGCGGAGATTGCGCCGGGCCTGCCGCGGCTTTTCGGGGTGTATCACCCCAGCCAGCAGAACACGCAGACGGGGCGCGTCACCGAAACGATGTACGCGGAAGCGCTGGACAAGATCCGGAGGTTCCTCGGGAGACACGCGAACGATACCGGCTAGCCGGGCTTTCTGACGGGCGGCAGTTTATCCGTTGTTCAAATTCAGCAAGACATAGTCATCTTGCACAGTGTTACGGTTGAGATCCTTCGGGGCGCAAACGACGCGCCCCTCAGGATGACAGCGTGTTGCTTTGCCTGAGCAAGGGGGAAAGCTATATCGCATGAGGAATTCGGGCCAGCCGACGAATGCAAAATAGAAAACGCCAGGCGTTCAGGCTTGAGCGCGTTGCGGCTTGGGCGGCAATTCGACGGTGGCGGGGCGCGGCTGGGGCCAGTATTTTGTGGCGAGGCGCCACAGCAGGAGAACCGCGAGGATGGCGGCGTAGGTGAGAGGGCGGAGCACAGCGGATTTCACCAGCCAGTAGTAATGAATCACACCACAGACGGCGCTGATGTAGATGAGGCGGTGCAGTTGCTGCCAGCGGCGGCCGCCGAGGCGGCGAATCCAGCCTGCGGTGGAAGTGCTGGCAAGAGGAATCAGCAGCACGAACGCGGTGAAGCCGACGGTGATATAACGGCGCTTGGCGACGTCCTTCCACATCTCCGCGAGATCAAAGAATTTGTCCAGCCAGATGTAGGTGGTGAAGTGCAGGCAGGCGTAGAAAAACGCAAACAGGCCAAGCATGCGGCGGAAGCGGATCAGATCGGGGAGGCGCAGGATCTTGCGCAGCGGGGTGATGGCCAGAGTGATCAGAAGGAAGCGCAACGTCCAGTCTCCGGTGGCGTGGGTGATGAACTCGATGGGATTGGCGGAGAGATCGTTATGCAAAGCCCGCCAGCCCAATGAAGCGAGCGGCATCAGGCAAAGAAGAAAGACAACAACCTTGGTCCATTTGCTGGTGAAGAGTGCGCGCATGTGCAGGATGGCAGCTCAGTAGTTTTTGCGCAGGTCCATGCCGTTGTACATGCTGGCAACCTGCTCGCCATAGCCATTGAACATCAGGGTTTCGCGCTTGAAGAATTCGCCCAGGCGGCGTTCCTTGGCCTGGCTCCAACGAGGGTGATCTACCTTGGGATTGACGTTGGCGTAGAAGCCGTACTCATTCGAGGCCATGCGGTTCCAGGTGGTGGGCGGCTGCTTTTCGGTGAAGCGGATTTTCACCAGCGATTTGGCGCTTTTGAAACCGTATTTCCAGGGGAGAACCATGCGCACGGGCGCGCCATCCTGATTGGGGAGCGACTCGCCGTACATGCCGACGCACAATAGAGCGAGCGGATTCATGGCTTCATCTAGGCGCAAGCCCTCGACGTAGGGGAAATCGATGCCTGCATATTTGCCCCAGGGCATTTGCCTGGGATCGTAATAGCTTTCAAAGGCGACGTATCGGGCTTTGGGCGTGGGCTCGACGGCCTTGGCCAGCGCGCTGAAGGAATAGCCGATCCAGGGGACTACGATGGACCACGCTTCCACGCAACGATGGCGGTAAATGCGCTCCTCGAGGGGAGCGAGCTTGAGGATTTCGTCAAGGGTGAACTGGCGCGGTTTCTTTACTGCGCCTTCGACGGAAACGGTCCACGGCGCGGTCTGGAATTTCTGGGCGTTTTTGGAGGGATCGGATTTATCGGTGCCGAATTCGTAGAAATTGTTGTAGTGGGTGACGTCGTCGTAGGTATTCTGCTTTTCCGTGGTGCTGAAGGGACTCTTGATCAAGCCGCTGAATTTCGTGGCGGCGAATGCCGAAGTGCGCGGAGAGGCCAGATCCCAGAGGCGCGCGCCAGCCAACGCAGCGGCCCCGGCGATGCCCATGCCGCGGAGAAATTTGCGGCGGTCGAGATAGAGCGATTTGGGGGTGACATCGGCGTAGGTCAAATCGGGCGCCTTGCGGAGCAGCATGATGGTGCGTTTCCTCCAAGCTGGTGATAGCCGCTAACAGCGGCAGTGAACATGGTACGCCACACCACTCCTGTTGGATGCAGGAAGCTTGCTCTCCAACAATTGTGCGCGAGCTAGATCGGCGTGACGCCAGGTACTTCGTATATGAGGCGAGAAAGACGAGATGGTTACGAGCTATCTGCGATCGGCGAGCTGGGGGGGAGGCTGCCAGCCTTTGCGGGCACCTCTGCAGGGGGAGGCAGGCAGGCGGCTGCAGGAAGGCATCCGCCTTGGATCAACATCTCTTTATAAATCAAAGGGTTAGAAAGGCGGCGAACTTGGGCGAGGTGGCCCCACGACTGCAACTCAGTAAATGCCCGCCGCAGGAGGGGGAGTTTGCCATGAAAGAACGAGTGAGGAACTGGGTGGTGTTGGGTGCCATGGCTGGAGGGCTGTGGATGCCAGGGGCTATGGTTGCGCAGGAACAGCGCGAGCCGGCCTCCACCGAAGCGCGGGAGGCGGCGAACGCTCCCGAGGGGCGCATGGCCGATGGGGAGCGGCGCGGATTGCCGCTGGAGGCGTATGGCGTGGTGCCGGGAACGCGATTCCTGGCGAAGCTGGAGGAGGAGATGACGACGCGGGCGGCGCGACAGAACCAGGCGTTTCGCGTGCGCACGCTGGAGCCGCTGGAGGCGGGGCAGGGCATCTACTTGCCGGCCGGGGCGGTGATCACAGGGCACATTAGCCGCGTGGAGCCGGCGGGACTCACGGGGCGGGCGAAGATCTGGCTGACGTTTGACGAGATCCACACGAAGTTTGGGAGGCTGCCGATCGTGGCGGATGTCGTGGCGGTGCCGGGGAATCACAGCATCAAGCCGGGAGCGACGCAAGAGGGCGTGATCGAGGGGCGTGGCGGCACGCAGAAGGATGCTACCCAGGCGGCGGTTGCGGGCGCAGCCATGGGTGCGATGAAGGGCGTGAAGGACAAGAACACGAAAGAGTCAGCGCAGGGAGCAGCGCTGGGGGCTCTGGAGGCTTACCTGATGGAGGCGGGGCGCGGGCAAGAGTTGGATCTGGCGAAGGGAGCGAAGCTGGAGTTGGAGCTGGGGCGAGCGCTGTATCTGGTGAAGGAGTAGAAGAGTGCAAGGGTAAAAGAGTGGAAGAGTGAAAGAGAGCGAGCTCGTTGGGGCGATGAAGTGGAGATGACCCTCCTCCTGTTTTTTGAAAGTGTTGATTCTAAAGGTGGATAAAGCGTTTGTTTTCATACAGATTTGAAAGTGTTGATTCTAATAGGGGTTGGAGGAAGTAATAAAGGAAGCCGATCGGGCGGTAGTGGAACAGTTTGAAAAACTAGGTAGATAGAGAAGGCATCGCCTTCTTGGCGCAGTCCAATATATTGAAATGTCGTGCCATTGAACGGACAAAGCCAACTTCAATCTCATCCTGTTTCGGAAGATTGCGGTATACGAGTCCGTTGTATTTGACTACCCGACTATGGTTGGAAGTGCGATATGTCCAGCCCGGCGCACAGATGTCCATCATTGTCTCAATCTCTTTGAAGGAAACCTTTGCGGACATGCTCAGGCCGCGAGAGGCAATTCGAACGTATCCGAAACATTATCTTTCGACGAGAAGCGATTGCTCGCTATCTGATCGAGGCGCTCAACCTGGACTTTGCAGGGGCGAGATTCAGGCTTATGGCGAGGGAGTTTTGAGAAGGGCTCTTCGGGTATTACTTTTCCAGAACGAAGCGCCTCAAGAGCTTCCTCCCAACGCGCTTCTTCGCACTCTCCGACTTCGTTATAAAAACGATCAACTTCCGTTTTGAATGCGTCGAAATTGGACGCCTCTTCCGCGATATCAAACAAGACTGTTCTGTAGCTTGTTCGGAAGTTAGAAAAAGCTTCCATCGCAGATTCGCCGAAGTGCGCCATGCCTCCGGGATGCACTCCGTAAACCCACCACTTTCCATCGCTTTCTTTGCACATGAGTGCTCTGCCGGCCATCGTCACGCCGGATAGAAAGCCATTCCCAGACACAACATCCTGGAATGTAAACATTACTGGGTAATGCGCCATGTCTCTCCCTCTGATAGCTGCTAGGGGATTGCAGCCATTATTTCTAAATCTAGCACCGCTTAGAGTTTGGGAAACTCCCACACCCGGTACCATTCACGGACAAGGGGAACTTACACTTTCCCCGAAGCAATAGTCTAGCTCAATCGAGGCTGCTCCTCCAAGTGGAGCTTTAGCCCTCATTGTACTATCGGCCAATCCCACAATCTCTTCAATACACCAAATCCCCGACTCCATGGCTGGGGTGCCCCCAAAGCTGCCTCGCCACTTGATTGTTATAGCCCGTAAATTCGGCTGGGCTTGAACTCCCAAATATTGAACACATGCGGCCTCAAAGCATGATTTAGGCCCCACTCATCCTTACCTTGTTTTTTTCTTCCATGCGCGAACGCACACAGGTCCGAGGCTAAAAAGAGCTTAGAAGTGTTAGGTCTCACCCACCCGCAAAAGTCTGCTGCGCGTACCGCCCTTAAGCTCGTGATGGGGCTGAAACTTCTCCGATTCTCGTGGAACGCTTCTTCTAACTGGGCGTCATAATCACTCCGACCGACACACGGAACCCATCGCTGGTCAGGAGCATTCTTCTCCATCCAGTTTTCGACAATTCGTATCGCCATGAGCAAGGTGATTACAGGAGGGCTATAAGTCTTTTTGTAGCAGGTTAGAATCTGGTTCTTGTGGACGTAAGCAAATGCAATGGCAAGGTTAAATTTGGAGATGATCGAGGTCATATCGGAAAAGACCTTCCGACGCAGAGATTGGTTCCCCACAAAAGGCTTCCAATCCTTTTGGCCATGGAAAATGCAGTGGGCATGAAATTCGCAGCGTTTCCCAGTGTCTGGGTTTATGGGGAGGCTTTCGCACAACGCAGTAATCGCTTGCTCGATAGCTTCAAACTGATTCTCACGTACCAAAACGCATGATCTGACGAAATGAGGCCGGACAAGTGCCAAGTTGTACTCAGCCTGCCCAGACTCATCCATGTATGCAAAGATCACGTGTCTATCTTTGCCCAAATTGCGTTTTACGGGTAGGTATCGCGCCGATTCACGAGTCCAAAGGTGTACTTGGGTAGCCAAGTCACGGCTTCTCATTGTTGACTCCAAGGCGAAGCCACCCCCTTCCCTGGCTAGATTCTCAGAGAACAGCGGCGGTGCGGGCCGTCCCTATTCAAAGCAAAGCACTACCGAATTTTTGTAAGTGTTGAATTCGGGGGAGTTGCGGGAATCGGGTGTTGTAAGTATTGATTGTAATGGGGATGTAGGTCATTTGTTTTGATGCGGTTGTGCATGTGTTGATTTTGCAGGGGTTGGCGAAGGGTTTTGATGGATGTGTTGATTGTGGGGGGGTTAGAGGGATTTGGCGCGCGTTTGGCTGGCGCGAGATGGGAAAGTGGGGCGCGGATCAGAGATTGGGGCATAAAAGAAAAGGCCGGGCGGGTGCCCGGCGGTTGGACGCGATTATCTACGCAAAAAATTATAGTACATCTCGAAAGACTTGTCAAGATAATAATAGAACGGATAGCAGATTCCTCGCCGTGCTCGCCTGGGGGATGGCGGGTGTAGGAATTATAGTTTGTCGGCCGGGCACGCAGCTGTAAAAGCGGCGGCGAGCCGCCGCACTCCAAAGGTAAACCTCAAAGCATAGGCCTTCTCGACGGTAGCAGGGAGTTGCGACGGCGGGCTTGGCAAGCGGGAAGGGGCTTGTTAGAGTCGAATGATCCACGCGAAGTTGCTCCATTCGTGGTATTTATTCAGACGAGGCGAAGCCGCATGGCAGACGAGACACGAGCCGTACGCACGGTAGAAACCGGAGAACACAGAGACCGCGTGCTGATTGTCGAGGATGAGGACAACGCACGGAAAGGTTACGAGCAGTTGCTGCAGCGGTGGGGCTACGAGGTGCTGGGCGTGGCGAGCGCCGAAGAGGCGCTAGCAAAATTTTCCAATTTCCAACCGGATACGGTGATTGCCGACGTGGAATTACCGGGGATGAACGGGTTGGACCTACTGAAGCAGTTGGGCGAAGACCTGAAAGATGTGCCGGCGATCATTATCACGGGGAAGGACAGCGAAGAGCGCGCGGTGGCGGCGGTTGAGTCCGGCGCGTTCTGGTACATCATAAAGCCGCTGAAGGGGCCGATGCTGCGCGCGCTGCTGGACCGCGCGTTGAGCAAGGCGCGCGACGCGCAGAACCTGGCGGTATTGCAGAGGCAATTGCGCGAAGCAGGGCGGCTTGGAGAACTGGTGGGCGGAACGAAGCCGATGCAGGACGTGATGCGGGTGATCGAGATGGCGGCGCCGAGTTCGGCTTCGGTGTTGATCACGGGCGAAACGGGGTCTGGGAAAGAAGTTGTGGCGCGGACCATCCATAAATTATCGCCGCGGGCGGGCGGGCCGTTTGTGGCCATCAACTGTTCGGCGATTCCCGAAACGCTGATGGAGAGCGAGATTTTCGGGCACGAGCGGGGCGCGTTCACGGGCGCGGCGGAACGGCGGATTGGCTGCTTTGAACTGGCGGACGGCGGAACGCTCCTGCTGGACGAAATCGGGGAGATGCCCGCGCCGACGCAGACGAAGCTGCTGCGCGTTCTGGAAGACCACAAGGTACGAAGGCTGGGCAGCAAGGTGGAGACGCCGGTGGACGTGCGCGTGCTTGCGGCGACCAACAAGGACCCGGAGCAAGCGGTGTCCAGCGGGCAGTTGCGCCAGGACCTGTATTTCCGGCTGAATGTGTTTCACATTCACCTGCCGCCTTTGCGGGAACACAAGGAAGATATACCGCTGCTGACGGAGCACATGTTGCGCGACATCAATGCAAAGCATGGGAAAAGCGTGCGTGGAATCGGCGCGGAAGTGCTGGACATCTTTATGAGCCACACGTGGCCGGGAAACGTGCGCGAATTGCGCAACATTCTGGAGCGCGCGGCGATCATGAGCGAGAAAGATTTGATTTCGCGGGCGAGTTTGCCGGGGGAGTTCGGGCGCGTGTCGGCGAAAAGCCCGAGCGATCTATCCATTCTCAAATTTCCGATTGGGACGACCGTGGACATGATGGAGAAGGAATTGATCGTGCAGACGCTGGCGGCCACGGGAAACAACAAGACGCGCGCGGCGGAGCTGCTGGGCGTGAGCCTGAAGACGCTGCACAACAAACTGAAGGAATACGGCAGCGAACGCGCGGAAACGGAGACGTAAGAAGTTATGCACTTGGGGCTGCGCGCCAAATTGACGATGGTGATGACAGGGCTGGTGCTGCTGTCGTCGCTAGTGCTCTCGCTGGTGTTTTTGGAACTGCTGATGCAGCAGGTGCTGCACGACACGGACAAACGCGCCAATGAACTGGCGCGCGAGGTGTTCGACACGGCGAGACGCGCGGTGGATGATGCCAAGGCCCAAGGGGTGCTTCCGGCTTCCAGCGATCCGCAGGAAACACACGATTATGTGCAGCGGGCATTCGAGATCAGCGAAGGGCTGAAGGCGCGGTTGCAGACGGCAACGGATTTGCCATCCATTTACGAAGTGACGATCGCGGACCACGACGGCCTGGCGCTGGTGTCGAGCGATGAGTCACTGCAGGGAAAAGTGGTGACGCGGCGGCCGCCGCTAGGGCAACTGGTGCAAAGCCCGTTTGTGCGGCAGGTGCGTATCTTGGAACAATCCGCACGGATTTACGAGGTGGATTATCCGTTCAGCGAGAGAGGGCAGCCGTTTGGAGAAGTGCGCGTAGCGGTTTCGACGACATTGCTGCTGAACGACATCAAGCCACGGCTGCGGTGGTGGCTGACGATTGTGATCCTGGCGCTGGCGCTCTCCACGATCCTGGCGGCGCTGGTGAGCGGGGCGGCGCTCACGCCGATCCGGGACATTCTGGCGCAATTGGATCGCATTTCTTCGGGCGTCTACGACACACCGGCAACAATTACCAAAGAGCGTTTGGAGAGCACCGACGAATTAGGACAGGTGCGGCGAAAGATCACGCAAGTGGGACAGCAATTGCGGGGCGTGCACGAAATTTTCAGCTCGCTGCGGGAGAACATGAATTCGGTAATGGCCGGACTGGAAGATGGGCTGATCCTGTTCACGCGGGATGCGCGCGCGGTGATGGTGAGCCCGGCGGCGGAGAAATTTTTGGGGGCGCCGGCTTCGAATTTCTTGGGGCGGCGCGTGACGGATATTTTTCCGCCGGAGCACCCGCTGCACAAGGCGCTGCACCTGGAGGGCGATGAGCTGCACGAGGTGGCTTCGGAGACGGAGGTGGAAACACTGGAAGGGAAGAAGCGCGTGAGCGTGAGCGTACAGGAAATTCAGGGAGAAGGGGAACGCATGGGGGCGCTGATCACGCTGCGGGACCTGGATTCGCTGGAAAGCATCAACACGCAATTGCAGGTGAGCGAACGCTTGGCGGCGGTGGGGCGGATCACGGCGGGCGTGGCGCACGAAGTAAAGAACCCGCTGAACTCGATGCGGCTGTGGCTGGAGAATTTGAAGGAGTCCCTGCCCCCGGAGACGGATGGGGCGGCGCAGCAGGCGGTGCACGTGCTGGACGCGGAAATCGACCGGCTGGACGCGGTGGTAAAGAGGTTCCTGGATTTTTCGCGGCCGATGGATGTGCGCCTGGAGCCGACACAGTTGGCGGACCTGCTGAAGGAAGTGCTGGAAGTGGCGCGGCCGGAGCTGGCGCTGACGAGTGTGCAGGTGGCGCAATTGATTCCGATTGGAATTCCGGAAGTGTTCGTGGACCGGGCGCTGCTGAAGCAGGCGATCTTGAACCTGGTGTTGAATGCGGTGGAGGCGATGCCGACTGGCGGGCAATTGCAATTGACGCTGAGCCGGCGCGGAGATATGGCGGAAATTACCGTGGGGGATACGGGGAAGGGGATTCCCCTGGAGCACCGGCAAAAAGTGTTTCAATTATTTTTTACGACGCGGCCGGGAGGGAGCGGGATCGGATTGGCGAGCACGTTCCGAATCGTGCAGCTTCACAACGGTTCGATAGACTTTACTTCGGAGGTTGGCCACGGAACGACGTTCCGGATCGAGTTGCCCCTAGCCGCGTAAGCATGCCCAAGCATCCAGCGCCGAGTCCCACGGAGCGAAGTAAACGCAGGCCGAAAATTCTGCTTGTGCCCGTGTGCTTGAGCATGATGGTTTGCGGCGGGTGTCTGGTGAAGAAGCGGCCTGCGGCGCACTTCGAGAATCTTGTGCTGGCGCATCCGGTGATTCCGTCGGCAACGGCGGAGAATGCATTGAGCGAAGCGCCGGACCTGGGGCTGGAACCGGCGCCGATGCCAGTGCGCCTGGGACTGCCGCGGAATCCACCGGCAAGGCCGAAAGTGGCGGCGTTACCCGCAACGGAACCTGCGACGGCGGGAAAGCCGAACGAGCCGACCATCGTGCCGGAACTTTCGACGGGCGAGTTGGAGGCGGCGAAGGCGGATGCACAGGCGAGCCTGGACGCGGCGGAGCGGAATCTGGCGGCGACGCGCGGGAAGGCGTTGAATGCGGCGCAGGCGGATTTGGCGTCGAAGATCCGCGGGTTCATGGATGCGGCGCGCGAGGCCATGCGGAACAGCGATTGGCAAAGAGCGACAAACATGGCGAAGAAGGCGGAGGTATTGTCGCGGGAATTGGAGGAAGGGCTGTAGGGGAAGCGGAGTGCGGAGGATGGAAGGCGCCTGCGTTCCATCTGAGATCGAGAGCCGGAAAAGGATAACGCACCCCTCGCAGCTCGGGGCAAGGAAGCGCTGAGGACGCAGAGATTCGCGGAGAAGAGGAACCCAAGGCCCCCACGCAAAACCGGCGTGTGGGGCACCCGGCCGCTCGTACTGAGGATTGCCACTCTGCGCGCAGCGTGCGTTCTTCGATTACCGCACTGGCATAGGCGTGATGGGCGCGGGCTGGCCAAGGTCCGAGAATCGAATCTGGCCGCTGTCCAAAGCCAGGTCGTGTTCAAGCTCAATATCGAGGGTTGAGCCGCGCGGAAGTTGCGCGTCGGGCCCGCGGGTCAACAAAAACGCCGCGAGGGCGACGGCACCACCGACGCCGGCGCCGATGCCGGCTCCCTTGGCTCCCCCTGCAATCGCGCCAACGGCGGTGCCCACGCCGACAGACTCAGCGGTCGTGCGGATGATGGTGGGCGCATCGCTTCCCTTACCCCCAGGGCTGGTCATTTTCCCTTCCGAGTCCATGGTTTCCTTGCCACCGGTGTCGGCGCTGCGGGGCGCGGCATTAAGATCGATCGTATAGCCAGTCGGCAGAATCAGCGTGTTCAGCTTCAGCCGGAGTTCGCCTTTGCCTTTGACGCGTCCGGGCCGCCTGGACTCCAAAATCTCACCGCGGAGATAGGAACCTACGGGAATAATAACGCGATTGTTTTGCGTGATGGGAAACGACGTGCGCATGTAAACGGAATCGCCGGGTTTGGCGCTTCGCGTCGATATGCCATTTTCCAAGATAACGCCAAAGCGGGTTCCGGCGGGGACGACAACGATTGCGCCGGTACTGGCCGGGCGGGGCGCAGCGGGCTTGGCAGGCGTCGCGGGAAGTGGCGGGTCCGACTGTGGCCCGTCAGGAGCCTGCGCGAAGCTGCGCGGGCCGAAGCTCAACGCGAAAATGAAAAGTGTCGTCAGAACCTGAAACGTCCGTGCGGCTTTCACCTGTCCCTCCTATGCGCTGCCCCTTCGGATGCGATGTTACGTGGCGAAGATGCCTACAGCTTCCCACGTCTTTGAAGGGAAGGCTAGCGGCGGCCTGGGCGTGATTTGACCGAAGAGAAGGGGAAGGCTAGGCTGTAGGCGCGGAATTCGAGAAGGGAATCCTTATGGCGAAACTAGCGCTGATTTACGGAATGCGACTGCTGCCGGTGGACGACCTGGGCGAGGTGAAAGAGGCCACGGTGGTGCTGAAGAATGGGCGGACGGCGCGCATTGCCATGCACCTGATCGAGGGAACGAAGGAAGAGATCGAGGCGACGTTCCGGCAGTCCATCAATGCGTTTTTTGAGATGTATCCAGAGATTTGAGGCTGGGTTGGTGCGAGCGGCAGAGGGATATCAGATATCAGCGATCAGGAAGCCAGAATAGGCAACCAGCGATCGGGAAGCGGTTCTCGGCGGATTTGAACTGCTTCGATGAGATGGGAAAAAGCGGTCTGAGGCGAGGAGATCCTGATTCCTGATTGCTGATAACTGATCACTGATAACCTCCTTCTCACCGATTGCCGAAATTTTCGGGGTCTTCGTTGGGGTCGCCGAGATTGTCGTTGATGAGAACGGTGGATTGGCCGGTGAGCTCGAAGCGCTTGCGGCACTTGTAGCAGGCAACGAGATCATCCAGGCGAACCATGAAGGAACTGGCTTTGGCAAACTTGCGGCGGTCTTCTTCGCTGGCGCCGCGGGGGAGTTCCTTTTTCTTGCGCGAAACCTTCCAGCGCACCGGGGCTTCGAATTCGCCGCGACAACTGGGGCAGATCAACTTGACCTTGCGGGTTTCTTCCTTCTCCGTGTAAAACGCTCGTTCGTCCATTAGGCCTCGACCGCCTTCCGCATAATTTCGTCCATTGTAACAAATTCAAGGCCCAGGTCGCGCCAGCGAGGCAGCCAAAATTCGAGGGCCTTGAAGGTGCGCTCGCGGTCGCCATTCAGGCGGGCGTGGTCGCCATCGTGAAGGCAAAGGATGTCGCCGGAAGTGGCGCCACCGGCTTTGGCTTTCGGGAGATGCGCCTGTACGTTGGCGGCGATGGGCTTCATGCGTTCGATGAGCCAGCCAGCGGGTTTGCTGCGCCAGTCACCGGGGATGAGCGACCAGGTGACGTTGGTCATGCCGTGCTGGTGGAGGATATCGCCGAGCCACGGGCTGCGAAAACCGAAGGGCGGACGAAACCAGCGCGGTTTCGCCCAGAGAAGCTGCTCGATGGCGTCCGTGCAGCGCTGCAATTCTTCGCGCGTCTCCTGCGGTCCGCAGAAGAAAAGATTCGGGTGGGATTCAGTGTGATTGCCGATGTTGTGTCCACGGGCGGCGAGTTCCTTGACGAGATCCGGGCACTGGCGGACGAATTTGCCAACCAGGAAGAAAGTGGCGCGGGCGTTGTGCCTGGCCAGCAATTCCAGAAGCTTCGGAGTCACCGCGGGATTGGGGCCGTCATCGAAAGTCAGGGCCAATTTCCTGGCAGCATCGGTGTGGGAAATGACGGGGCCGAAAAGTTGCGAGCGGGGATGCGCCGCGCCGTAGGCGATCATGGCCGCGGCGCCAGTCAGAAGAGCCGGAGGAGCAATCAGCCAGGGATTCATCGCTTGTATTCTGCCACGATGCGGGGAACGGGCTCAGGAAAAAAGGCCAGAGCAAAGACAACGCAGAGACGCTGAGAGCGCAAAGATTCGCAGAGGGAAAAGGAACCCAAGACCCAGGCACACACGCCGTGCCTGGGGCACCCAGCCCACAAACGGCGCGGGCGGGGCTGTCCGAGGGGCGGTTGAGCATTTAGACAAAAGAAATTGTTGCGGAGCGACCCGGAACTTTTCGTTTGCTACAGTGTTTCAAGACACAAGGTGCCCGGAGTGGTTCGCATCCGCCAGTTTATGCGGGGTGCACCCCTGCGGGCAGAGACACTCATTCCAGGAGAAATCAAATCCATGAAAGTTGTTGCCCGAATTGTGGTTCCGGCCATGATTATTGCGTTGTTTTTTGCGCTTGGTGCCAGCAACACGTTTGCCCAGGGCCGGCACCCCGCGTATCTGCACGCGCTGTCCGATTTACGCGCAGCTCGTGCTCATCTACAGCGCCCCGATGGAGGCCATCTGCGCCACGAAGAAGAAGATGCCATCCATGATATCGATGAGGCCATCAGAGAGATCAAGAAGGCTGCCATCGAAGACGGAAAGAACCTGAACGATCATCCGCCGGTGGACGCCGGGATGGATTGGCCCGGGCGGTTGCATCGCGCGCTAGAACTTTTGAACAGGGCGCATGCAGATATTGCCAGGGAAGAGGACAACCGGTTTGCGGAGGGTCTGCAAGGGCGCGCGCTGGGTCACATTGACAAGGCGCACCATCATGTGGAAGAAGCGATTCACTGGGTGGAAACGCACAGGTAGAAAGCCGGTAGAATTCGTTGCATGTATCGAACACCGTGGCGCGCTGCGCCACGGTGTTTTTTGTCGAGTGGCGCGCGAGTGGCTCCGGCCGGAGCTTCAAAAGCTGACGCAGTCGCACTGAGTCAGTTAGACTGTGATAATGTCTGCGCATTCCCCTGCTTCGCTCGGAATGGAGCATCTATGAAATGCGACGTGTGTGGTCTGGAATACGGACTGTCACACAATTGTCCGGGACCGCTTTCTGCAGCCGGGCTGGATATTCTTACAGCTGGCCTGCAAGCACCGACCGATGGGGGAATTGGATATTACCTGGGTGAGGCGTTCAAGATTGTGCGATGGGATGACGTGGCGATCCGGCGGAATTCAAAGGACCGACGAGCGACAGGGTATGGGTTACTTTTCTGGTTGGCCTCAACGTTGCTGATCCTGCTGGTCACCACCCTTCCGATACTGAGCAGGGTCCTGCCGAAGGTTAATCCCGTCGCGCAAGCGATCGGAATCATTGTCGGGCTAGCGTTTGGCCTCGTCATTGCGGGTGTAATCTTTTTCCTCCAACTTGGATTGTGTCACTTGATCGCGAAATGGTTCTTCGGCGCTACCGGAAGGTTTGTGGAGGTGATGCGGCCTCTGCTGCTGGGATGCTTTGTGAATTGCCTTTCGCTGATACCTGTCGCGGGAATGTTGTTGGCTGCGATCGGTTGGACGGCAGTCTTGATGATGGTTTTCGAGGAGGTCGATGGAATCGGGCGTTTGCAGGCGTTCGGCATATCCGCTGGGATCAACATTTGCTTTTTGATCTTGCAGTTTTCGTTGATGCCGGTGACACACCACCTCTAGACCGTGCCGGACACTCACACCTAGCGCTGCGTTCGAGTAACAAAGGCGCCCGCCTCAGAAGGCGGCGGCTACAAAAACATCAAGAGTCGAATCATGCCGGCAGGCCGCGACGGGTCTTGAGATCGGTGAGGAGACGCTCGACCTCGGTGTCGCGATCGAGGCGGTTGAGTTTTTCGGCGACGTCGTCGCTTAGCAGTTCGACCTCGACGCTGCGGATGTGGCTGCGTTCAAGCGGCGAAAGTTCATGCAACGTGCAGCGGAAAGCAGATTCCTCGCTGCGCTCTGAATGACAATCGCGCTTACGCCTTGCCGAGACGGGGTCCAGCGTGCTGGACCCCTACAAAGAAAAAGCCAAGAGCGGACCGCCTCAGAAGGCGGCCCCTACAAAAGCAAACCCAAAAGCACAGGCCCTTCGTTCCTCAGGGCAAGCCCTTCGAGGCTCAGGGTAGACAGGAGTGACTGCGCTACGGCGTCGCGCGGGGTTACTCCGGTTTGCGGAGGGAGTGGAGATCGATGCCAAGTTGCTGGCACTTTTTGTAGAGGTGGCTGCGCTCGAGGCCGAGGGCGCGCGCGACGTTGGTCATGTGGAAATTGTGGCGGCGGATTTCGGCGAGGAGGGTTTCGCGCTCGAATGCCTCGGTGCGTTCGACGAGAGTGCCCTGCGCGGCGCCGGCATTTGCGGCGGGCGCGTTGGAGGATTCGGAAGCAGGCAGGGCGAGGCGGACATCGTCGGGGGTGACGGTGTCTGCGTTGGCGAGGAGGACGAGGCGCTCGACGATGTTGCGTAATTCGCGCACATTGCCGGGCCAGGAATAGCGGCGCAATTCGGCGATGGCTTCGGGGGCGAAGAGTTTTTCCTTCCAGGCATTTTGCGCGGCGACCTGGCGGGCGAAATGGGCGATCAGATCTGGAAAATCCTCGGGCCGCTCGCGTAGCGGAGGCAGGGCGAGGGGAAAAACGTAGACGCGGTGGTAGAGATCGGGGCGAAATTCGTTCTTTTTGACGAGTTCATCGAGATTGCGGTGCGTGGCGACGATGACGCGCACGTTGACCTTGATGGGCTTGTCGCCGCCGACGCGCTCGACCTCGCCTTCTTCGAGGACGCGAAGCAGCTTGGCCTGCATGGCCAAGGGCATGTCGCCGATTTCGTCGAGGAAGAGGGTGCCGCCTTCGGCTTGCTCGAATTTGCCGGTGTGGCGTGCCGCGGCGCCGGTGAACGCGCCCTTTTCGTGGCCGAAGAGTTCCGATTCGATGAGTTCGGCGGGAACGGCGGCGCAGTTGAGGGTGATGAAGGCATTGTCATGGCGCGGCGACTTTTCGTGAATGGCGCGGGCCACGAGTTCCTTGCCGGTGCCGGTTTCGCCGAAGATGCAGACGCGAGTTTCGCCGGCGGCTACGCGCTCGATTTGCGCGAGGAGTTTTTGCATGGCGGGGCCGGAGCCGACGAGTTCGTGCTTGCCGAGGCGGTGGCGGAGTTCGCGATTCTCGTCCTCGAGGCGCGAGAGGCGCAACGCGTTTTCGACGGTAACGAGCAGCTTATCGGTGGTGAGAGGCTTTTCGAGGAAATCGAGGGCGCCCAGGCGGGTGGCCTTCACGGCCATTTCAATGTTGGCCTGGCCGGAGATCAGGACGATGGGGGTTTGCAGGCCGGATTTCTTCAGCTCTTCGAGAAGTTCGAGGCCGCTCTTGCCGGGCATGACCACGTCAGAAAGGATGAGGTCGAAACGCTCGTTTTGGATGAGTTCGGCGGCGCGGAGGGCGTTGTCGCAGACAGTGGCCTCGTGGCCGGCGAGACGAAAGGCGCGGGCGAGAGAGGCGAGGGTGTTGGCGTCGTCGTCGATCAGGAGAAGATGAGCTTTGCGTGGCACGGGAGTCCTTTGAGCCGGTTGAATGCACAGCGCGGCGGCGAAATCAGAGATCTTGCGGACATGGGGCGCAACAATGCTGCGCCCCTACATACCCAAGAGAAAGGCGCCCGCCTCGGAAGGCGGCCTCTACAAAAGCAAGAGAAACCCAAGAACCGGTCTAAAGACCGGCCACTACAAAACCCTAATCGTTGGCGGCGGCTGGGGCAGACTCGGCCTCGTGTGAGGCGGAGTCTTCCCGGGCTTTGACGACAACGCCGGACTGGCGCTTGGGCAAATCGATGCGGAATGCGGCGCCGCGTCCCTCTTCGCTGGAAACGGAAATCGAGCCGTGATGATCGCTGACGACGGATTGCACGATGGCCAGACCGAGGCCGGTGCCGAGCTGCTTGGTCGTGTAGTAAGGAGTGAAGAGGCGCGAACACTCTTCGGGGGTGAGACCTTTTCCTGTGTCGGCTACTTCGATGCGCAGGGATTCACCAGCGTCGCTGCTCTTAAATGTGATGGTGCCACCAGCGGGCATGGCGTCGAGAGCATTGAGAACGAGATTCTGAAACGCGCGGTGGAGGAGATCGGAATCGGCGTCAATTTCCGGCAGCGATTCGCTGAGGAAGAATTCGGTGGCGATCGAGGGCTTGCCGACAGCGGTGAATTGCGGCTCGAAGAGACGCACGGCGTTGCGCAGGACTTCGTTGACATTCACCCTGGTGAATTGCGGCGCGGGCATTTTGGAGAAATCGCTGAAGCGGCCGACGATGCTATTCAGATTGGCAAGTTCGGCTTTAAGAGTGGCGGTGGCTTCGCTGAAGACTTCCTGGAACTGCTTCGGGCCAAGCTGGCGGGCGCGCTGGAGATTCTCGACGGTGATTTGCAGGGGGAAGAGCGGGTTGCGTAATTCGTGGGCCAGGCGGCGTGCGAGTTCGCGCCAGGCGGCGACACGTTCGGTCTGCACCAGCTTTTCCTTTTGCGATGCGAGGGTCCTGATCATGTCGTTGAAAGCGGCGGCAAGCTGTCCGACTTCGTCGCTGCCTCTGACGTCGATGTGGGTGTCCCAGCGGCCGGAAGCCACATCGCGGGCGCCATTGGCGAGCTCTTCAACGGGGCGAGTGATCCGCCGGGAGACCCACCAGCTTAAGAGCAGCCCGATAAGAAGAGCGGCGAGGGCAACGAGCGCGGCGGTCTTCACGATTTCGCGGCGCAGGGTGACCAATTCTTTGCGCGAACTGCCGAGCAGGAGCACGCCGAGCACTTCGCCATTGCGGCCGGTGAGGGGCATGGCGTGAAACGTTTCGGAGGAAGCGGGGTCGGAGGTCCAATCAATAGTTCTGATGAGAGTCTGCGGGGTGGATTGCTTCTGCACTTGCTCGATGAGCGGCTGTAGCAGGTCGGCCTGCGGAACGGGCCCAGAGGCGTCGGCGAGCGCGGTGGGAACGAAATTCGCTTCGAGATTGCGATAGAGCAGGGCGCGCATGCCGGAAGGAAGCACGAGAGAGGCAAGGAAATTCTGGTCCAGGCGGCGGCCGCCGATGACATAAAGATTGCGGTCGCCGACAGACTGGGTGCGTACGGCAGTCAGAGAAAGCTCGACGCCATCGGGCAATTCTTCCTTTTTCAGAAAAGCGGACGAACCGCGCCAATCCTTGACATTGTTGACCCAGTCATTTTTGTAGCCGACACGCGCGGGATATTGCGCCGAGGAGATCAGGGTGCCGTCGGTGTTCACAAATTCGACGAAGTTCAAGCCGTGCTCCTGGGCGGCGCCGTTGGCGTCATGGACATAGAGCGAAGCGTCGGCGCTGGGGCGCGCCAGATCGAGAGCCATGCGCACGGTGACATCGGCGTTGGTGATGTTCTCCACCTGCTGGACGACGACTTCGCCGCGCTGGGCAAATTCCTTATTGAATTGGGCGACCAGCGCTTCGGAGCGCTGCGAGTCCATGGCTTCAAAAGAGCGTTGCGTGTAGAAGCTCACGCCGTAAGCGACGAGGGAAACCGAGGCCAGCACGGTGACCAGGAAAATGGCGAAGACTTTGCTGCGAAAACTCATGGGTGCGCTCCCTCGCCATGCGGCGCCGCAGAATTATCGGGCGACGCGCCGCCATTCGGTGCGGCCGGAGCACTCTCGCCTTTTTCGAGCCAGACTTCGGCAAGGCGCCACTCGCCCCAGCGCGCGGGCATCCAGTTGCGCACAGGCGCGGCGATGCCGACGTATTCGGGGAGGAGCACGAGCGGGAGCACGCGGCGATCTTCTAGGATGAGGCGCTCTTCGGCGTAGCGCTGCTCAGGGTCGGCAAGCGGCTGGGTGCTTTCGGGCGCCTGCTCCAGATGAAGCTGGTTCACCATGGCCTCTAGCTCCGCGCGCGGCGAGAGGGAATCGTAATGCCAGGCGAAGAGATGCAAACCGATAGTAGGATTGGCGGGTGAGACTGGAGCCACGCCACCGGTTGCAGGTGTGGAGCGCGTCACGACCTGCACGGACAAATTCGCTTGACGCGCATTGACGGCCACGCGTTCGGCAAGCAATTTCATCAGATCGCCGCCGGCATCCACACGCAAGCGCAGAGGCTCGGTGCCGCTGGCTTCGTTGGCCGGAAGCGAGGTGCGAATCTCCTTGGCGCGTTCCAGATTCATAGGACTCTCGAAGAGAAAAGCATATCCCGAGAGCCATCCGGGCAAAAGGGCAGGGGCGGGTTGGGCCTGCTTTTGAAGCAACACATTGGCCATGGTGTCACGGTCCATGGAAAGGGCCAAGGCTTCGCGGAGATGTTCGTCGGCAGAGGCGGGTTGGGCATCGTCGAAGCGCAGGGCGAGAAGCGTTTTGGGCGCGGAACTCCAGACGCGAAGATTGTCCTGGCGGGCTTTGCGGACCAGGTCGGGAGCAACTTCGACAATATCGGCTTTGCCGACCTGCAAATCGAGGAGCTGGTGCAGGGGCGGCTCGCCGAGGGTGACTTCGATGGCGTCGAGGAAGGGGCGGCCGGCCCAGGATAGTTCATTGGCGCGAAACTTCAGACGCGCGGGCTTTGTGGCGAGGGGATTGGCTTCGTAGGGAGCAGCAGGACTGATTTCAGCGACGTAGAAAGGGCCAGTGCCAAGAAGCGTGTCGTCGGGAAGCGTGCGAAACACAAAATGGTGGCCGGAGGCGAGTTGCTCGAGTAGATCGAGAACGGGATGTGACGAGTGAATGGAGACGGCGGCGTCGGTTGCGGTGAGCTGCAAGCCAGCGGGCAGCAGGGATTGCAGGGAAGCGACAACGTCGGCGGAAGTGAGCGGCGAGCCGTCGGAAAACTTCACGCCGGGGCGGAGCTTGAATTGCCAGTTTTTCGCGGCAGTGTCGTGCGACCATTCGATTGCCAAAGCCGGCTGGAACTTTCCATAGTCGTCGAGGGTGACGAGGCGATCGTAAACGAGAGCGGCGAGTTTTTCGTCTTCGCGCGCGGAGAGTGAACCGCTTTTCCATTGGCGCGGATCGAGAGTGACACTGGAGGCAAGCATTTCGACGCGCAGAGTTCCGCCGTAGCGCGGGCGCTTGGTAGCGCTCGCCGCGGTTGCCGCGAGCAGCAAAAGCAGGGCGGCGCTAATTCCCGCAAACCAAAGTGATTTTGTAAACCTCATAATTTCCTGTGCGCAAGTTGCGAGCCACAACGAGCGCGCTGCCGGGATCCCGTTCGCCAGTGATGCTGAGAATCGGCCCGGGGAACTCGTTGAATAATGCGGCGCTGCCGGCACGCACGGCGGCGTCCGGGACGATTTGAAGGAGATCGGCGGAAGACCAGTCGTCGCCCCTGGCTTCAACCTTCCAATCGCTGGCGTCGCATGGAGAAGTGAGCACGGTAGCGGTGCGCCATTCGGTTTTTTTTGCGCGGCACTTGGGTTCCTCGCCAGCGACCCAATTGAATTCGCAGAGCTTACCGGGGAGAAGCAGCTCGGCGGTGGCGCCCTTGTCCGTGAGCTCGCCGCGTGGATCGCGCGAGGCGTGGAGATTCGCGGCGGCGAGAGAGACGGTTTGTCTGACGATGCCGGAGGAGTCGAGGCGAAGAGCGACGAGGTCCGCGTTGCGGTAGAGGAGGACGGCGAGGCCAGCTTCGGCGGCGGAGCCAAGTGCGGAAGCGTCCAGGATGCGGTCGGAACTTTCGTAGACAAGCTGGCGGGCGATGCGGACCGGAGCGACGGCGAGAGCGGGGGCGGTGAATGCGGCGCGCGTTACGGCGACGATGCGCACATCGTCGCGATCACCGAAACGGGCGCTGGCGGTGAGTACCAGGTGAGTGGGGGTTTCGACTGCGCCCACTTTAAGGAGGGGAGCGCTCGGCTCTTCGGTGAGGGTCAAGCGGCGCTTTTCGAGTTCCTGGCGCAGGGTGTCCTGCCAGGTGGAATCGGCGGCGAGATTCGCGTCGGCGTGAAACTCCAGGCGAAGGGGACTGTGGAGATTGGGAATGGCGGCGATGCGGTCCGCGAGTTGGCGCGCGGCATCATCGAGGGAATTGGAATCGGCGGGCATGGTCGGCGGCTGGGAGACAAAACAAAGAAAAAGCAGCGCGAGGATGAAGCGGGACGGTCGAAAGCGAGAGGTCTCAGATCTTGGGAGCACGGCGTTCTTAAAAGATGATAACACGCGGGCGCCTTCCGCTGTGTGCTTGCTGAAGCCTTAGTGCGCGCGATAGTCCTTGTATAAATCGAGCTTGTTGATCAGGCGAATCATCAATTGGGTAAAGGCCAGATACTCTTCGAGGCTTTCATCGGAAAGGTCGAAGATGGCCTTGCGGCGGGCGTCCTGGAGGGTTTTGTAGTCCTCGGGCTGGAGAGTGGCCACGGCGCTGTTGAGGAAGGCGGTGTGGTTGGCGATGCCGTAGACGGGCTCGCTGTCGGCCACGGCTTTGGTTAGCTGGTCTTGCGTGAGGTTCGCGTCGTGGAGCTTTTTGTCGAAGGCCGCGCCGCGGGTGCTCATCGCGGCGTCGAATTCCTTGCGGGTGTGCGGCAGGGCGGCGATGACTTTCACGACTTGCTCGCGCGTGAATTTCGGTTGCGCGAGGTCGGCGGTATCGGGCGGCTGATATTTCAGGACCGTGTGGATATCGTTGCGGCGGTACTCTTCCTCGATTTTGTCGACGCCGTCCCAGCGGCTAAGAGTGCGGAAGGCGTCCTCGTTGAGTTGTTCGGCAAGGAGGTGGGCGGCGGCGGAACGCACGAAGAGTTCGGGGGCCTGCAATTCGGCGGTGAGGGCGCTGGTGGCTTGCGCGGCGGGCATGCTGCCGTAGAGGAAGAGGGCGGCGGTGTCCGCGTCGAGATCCAGGGCGTGTTCGGAAATGTGGATGGTGGCGTTGGGATAGCGGAGGAGTCGCGCGGCGAGGGGCTGGATGTCCACGCCTGCTTGCGAGAGCGCCAGGGCGAGCGAAAGATAATTGGCGGGATCGGTTTCCTTGAAATCGGCCTGGGCGATGGCGTCGCGCACGATTTTGAGGGAGTCGGGCGAGGGATCCATCTGATAAAGGACTTGGCCGGCATCGAACTGGAAATTGTGGTCGGTGGTTTCCACGGCGAGCATCACTTTCAGGCAAGCGGTGCCTTCGGGGCCAGCGGCCTGGACCTGCTTCCAGAAAGAGTCGAGCTCTTTGCCCTTGGCTTCAATCTGAGATTCGTTTAGTTGGGCGGGATGGAAACCGTAGACTTTGGATTTGGAGGCGCGCAGGGAGTCGCAGGTGGAGGGTTTTTCGCTGGGCGCGGATTGAGGATGGGCCGCGAGGGGCGGTGCCGCTAAGAGGAACAAGAATAGAATTGCCAGGAAAAGTCGCTGCAAGCGTCACCTCGGTGAGCCTCTGGAATGCTAACACTGATTTTGGTGGGGGAAGGCGGAGGCTCGTTAAATCCTTTTGTCAGGTTCATGAGGAAGGCCAAGAAAGAGTGTCTTCAGTGGCTAAAGCCCATTTGGTTCCGTGAGCTTTACGCCGGGGCTGAAGCACCGGCCTCCTAACGAGAAGAGATTCTCCGGCAGCGTGATCGGAGGCTGCGGTGACGTTTTCACCGGCCGGGTGGCGCGGAGCGCGGCGCCGGGTGAGGAATGATTCGTGACGGAAAGAATCAAGCGCGGCGGTGCTTGGCTCTCTGCTCATGGTCATTCCTCCTTCCAGCGACGCGATCCGAGCCATCCGCAGGGGTTTGGCCGGTGTTCGTGGGAAGCGGCGCGAGCCGCTTCCCCGATTTCTTAGGGCCTCACGGGCGCCGGGGCGGCTTGTGCTGAGCCGTGGCGGCGGCGACGGGCGCGGGATCGTCGGAATCGTCATCGGTGCCGGGAGCGGCATTGGCGCCGCCGTTGTCCTTGCCATTGCCGCCGGCGAAGGCGGAGCGCAGCACGTCTGAGGCGAAAAAGTTCTTGCCGTCCATGGGAACCATCATGATTTGCAGCTTGTCTGACAAGCGCTCCGCGATGATTTTCTGGATGAGCATGGGATTCTGCTTGAGGACCGCGGCTTCGAATTTCATGCGTTCAGCATCGGCGGCGGCGGTGACGCGAATGCGGTTGGCTTCCGCGTCGGAAAGATTTTTTTGGCGCTCGAGTTCGGCCTTGCTATCAATGATTTTGGCCTGCGCGGCGGCTTCGGCGTTCTGAAGCGTAGATTCCTTGCGGGCCTGGGCTTCAAGCTTGGTCTGCTCGATCTGCTTCTGCTTGAGAGGCAAGGTGTAATGCATGGCGTCGGCTTCGGCCTTGGCTTGCAGAACGCGGACTTGGGCTTGCGATTCGGCTTGCTTGACGTCGCGCGCTTTCTGGGCTTCGGCTTCGAGTTCGGCGATGCGCACTTCCTTGCCCTTGATTTCCTGTTCGGTGCCGAGGCGCTCATTCTCCTGTTCCTTCAGCAAGAGGCCTTCGAGGCCCCGGGCGTATTCGGCGGGAAGCTGGATATCGCGGAGAAGAACTTCGCGGACGATGATGCCATCGCTGGCGAGGCGCGTTTTGATGGCATCGGCGGCTTTGCTGCGCAGCTCTTCGCGCTTGATGGCGAAGATCTCGCGGGTCTCGTAATTGGGCGCGAGCTGGCGATAAGTGGTGGAAACAACCGGGCCGACGACCTGCTCGCCCACGGGCTGCGGGAGATTCTGGTGGATGCTGCCGAGGCGGGAGGGATCGAGGCGATAGCGGACGCTGACGGCCATGCCGAGGTTGAGGCCTTCGCGGGCTTGTACGGTGAGGACTTCGGCTTCATTTTTGGGCGAACTGGCGGCAGCGGTGGTGTAGACCTGCTCACGGGTGTCATAGAGAACGAGGGTGTCCACCAGAGGCGTGAGCAGATGGACACCGGGATATAACGTAACGGGGCGCGCGCCGAAGAGCTCGCTGACGCGAATACCCGCGAAGCCGTCCGGCACGACGGCGATACTCAGACTCAAGAGCACCGGTACGATGCCCGCGAGGGCCAAATGCCGCGCGAGTCGCCACCGTACCGGCCCGAAAGGGCGGGAAGTCTCGAGCCTCTTTTCTGGCGAGGCGGAATCAGCGCCGGCTTGTTCGAGCAGCCAGCGCAGACGCGCCGCCATGTAGACGTCGTAGACCACTAATATTCCGGCGCCGCCGAAGAGGCCGAGGCCGGCAATCAGGAACAAGAACTTCAATGCGAGCATGGGATTGATCCTTTCTGAATTGCTCCCGGACCTGCTGCGGGTGTGACGGGTTCAACGGACCGCATGCGAGAGCCGGGGAAATCGTGGAAAGCGCGCGTTGAGCGGATCCGTAGCATGTAGGGCATGGCGGATTACCGGCGCTGCGCGTAGGCGTGGGCGACCAAGCGCGTGCCGTGCACGATCGCAGGTTGGGCGACGCGGCGGCTGGCGGTGGCGGGTTGCATCAAACGAAAAGCGGCGCGGAGCAGGAGCCAGTGCAGGCCGAGTGCGGCAAACAGCGCCAGGATTGTTGCGGTGAGGACGGTTGCGAAACTGAGTAGGGTGTCCATTTGTGCCTCCTTGGAGCGTTCGCGGGAGGAAGGGGCAAACGGGAGGCCGTTTGTAACTATTTGATGTATAAAGAGTTATGAAACGTGCCGGGCGGGGAATTCGTGGGTTGGGAGACACGGCGTGTTTTCCAGGACGCGGTGCTAGGAGAAAAGGCGGGTAGAGGTTTTGTGTCCTGACCGTTCGGCGGTAGTCTAGAATTCAGAGAACAGAAGAGGCTCACGTTAATGTTTCAATCGCAGGGCATTCGGATTGGCCGAATACTGGGAATCCCGATCTTTTTGGATCTGAGTTGGATACTCGTCTTTGGGCTGATCACGTTTTCGCAATCCAATTTTTTTGCGCAGCAACACCCGCATTGGACGGGGCCGCAACACTGGGCTCTGGGGGCAGTGACCAGCATTTTGTTTTTCAGTTCGGTGGTGTTTCACGAATTGGCGCATAGCGTGGTGGCGCAGCACTACAAGATCAAAGTGCTCTCGATTACACTTTTTCTTTTTGGGGGGCTGGCGCGGATTGCGCGGGACCCTTCCCAGGCGATTCAGGAATTCAACATTGCGATTGCGGGGCCGCTGGCGAGCGGGTTTCTTGCGGGCGTGTTTTATGGCGTGACGCTGCTCTTTCCGGACAGCGAGATGCTGGGCGCTGTAGCCAGCCAACTGGCGCTGACAAACGGAATGCTGGCGCTTTTCAACCTGCTGCCAGGCTTCCCACTGGACGGAGGGCGCGTTTTCCGGGCGATGGTGTGGGGAGCGACGAAAGATTTCGCGCGGGCGACGCGCGTGGCGGGTGCGAGCGGGAAACTGATTGCCTTTGGACTGATCTCCCTCGGGGTGTGGAGTGCGTTACGCAGCGATTGGGTGACGGCTCTGTGGACGGGATTCCTTGGATGGTTTCTGTTGAACGCGGCGCAGGCGAGCGTGGCGCAGGTGACGATCCAGGAGACGCTGTCGGGGTTGTGCGCTTCCGACGTGATGAACCAGGAAGTGCCGATCATTCCGGCGAATATGAGCCTGGAGGAATACAGCGGGGAAGTGTTGCGAACGGGACGGCGCGTGCACCTGGTGACCATGGATGACCGGCTGGTGGGGTTGATGAATGTGGGTGCGCTGAGCCACGTGCCGCGCGAAGAGTGGAACATGAATTCAGTGCAGGCGGTGATGGTGCCGCGGGAAAAGATTTTATGGGCCGCGCCCGAAGAGCCGCTGCAGAAATTGCTGGAACGTCTGATCGCCGCGGACGTGAATCAGATGCCGGTGGTGACGCAAGTGGAAGAAGGCGCGCACATCGTGGGGATGGTGACACGGGAGGCGATTCTGCGGGTGATCCAGACGCGTAGCGAGCTGGGAGCGGCGCTGACGAGCCGGTGAGAGGCAAAGGCAAGGCTTTAACACAGAGGTCACAGAGGGAAGAACACAGAGTTCACAGAGAACGGCAAGCGAAAGAACTGAGAATCAGAATGTGCGGCGATCCCTCCACTACGGCACGCATAAAGCACGGGCCTCCGGTCCCTTCGGCTCCGCTCAGGGCAGGCGGGATTGACAATTAACTCGGAACATTGCGTGTTGCCGAGATGGGGTCCAGCGTGCTGGACCCCTATGTGTCTTAGGCCGCGGAAAAGCTCTGGGAGGCGATCCGGTGGAAGATAGGGAGTTCCATCCGGAGAGTAAGTGTGGACGATCAAGGAAGGCAGACAACGTGTTTGCTGTAGTGCATTGAGAGGAAAACGAGCACGCAAAGGTTCGCCCTCTGCGGGAGCGAGGGTCAGGCGGGGCCTGAGTCAGGGCCGCGGGCTACGCTGCGGCGGACTTGGGAGCCGGCTTGCGGCGCGGTTTCCCGTGATTCTCTACGAGTTCACGTTCCGCGCGAACCCAATCGTCGAATTGGTTTCCTGGTGTGCAGCCGCGCTCCAGATAGATGTGATAAGCGCGCAGAGCGATCTCCTCCTGCGTGGGCTTGATCTTGGCGGCGGCAGACTGCTTGTTCTGCGGCGAGGCAATGACCCTCGTCCTGGCCATACTGTTCTCCTTTCAACTACCCGATTTATTCTAGCTTGCGGAAAAGCGGTTGGCCATAGGTGAATGCAGAATTGCACAAAAGTGTGCCGTTCTGGATAGGTGCCAGGACTAGGGACTAGGTTGTTCGTGGGCGGCGCGCTACCTCTCGTCGCCGAAGAGCTTGATATCCTCGGGGCCTTCGTTGAGCGGCATGATTTCGCGGCCCTGAACGAGTTGGCGAACCTGCTCAACGATGTCGGGGTTAGCAAGCGTGGTGATGTCGCCGGTATCCATCTGATTGGAGATGGCGGCAAGGACGCGACGCATGATCTTGCCGGAGCGGGTCTTGGGCATATCCGGAACGATGTGAATGCGCTTGGGCCGCGCGATTTTGCCGATCATGGTTTCGATGGCGGCGATGACCTTCTCGACGATCTGCTTCTTGGGCAGGACGCCGGGCTTGAGTGAGATGTAAATTTCGGGGATGCGGCCCTTCACCTCGTCCACAATCGGAACGACAGCGGCTTCCGCGACTTCCGGGACGGTGAGGCAAGCAGACTCGAGTTCCTTGGTGCCCAGGCGGTGGCCGGCGACGTTGATGACGTCGTCCACGCGGCCCAGAATGCGGTAGTAGCCGTCGGGGGGAAAAACGGCGGCGTCGGCGGCGTAGTAGGGCCAATCGCGCCAATCCTTGCTTTGCGCATTCTTGTTGTATTTCTTGTAGTACTGATTGACAAAGCGATGCGGGTCGCCCCAGATGGTTTGCATGATGCCGGGCCAAGGATTACGGATGCAGATGTTGCCGGCGGCATGGTCCGAGGAAGCGACTTCCTTGCCTTCTTCGTCCCAAATAACCGGATAGATGCCAAGGCAGGCAGGGCCTGCGCTGCCGGGCTTCATGGGGTCAAGCGCGGGCTTGGTGGTACAGAGGAAACCGCCGGTTTCCGTTTGCCACCAAGTGTCCACGATTACGGCTTCGCCCTTGCCCACCACCTCGTGATACCAGCGCCAGACTTCCGGTTCGATCGGCTCGCCGACCGTGGTCATGTGCTTGAAGCGGTAGTTGTGTTTCTTGGGCTCCTCGGCGCCAGCTTTGCGAAGCATGCGAATGGCAGTGGGTGAGGTGTGGAAGATATTCACGTCGAGGCGTTCGGCGATGCGCCAAGGACGCCCGGCATCGGGGAATTGCGGCACGCCTTCGTAAATGACACTGGTGGCAGCAAGAGCGAGGGGGCCATAGACGATGTAGGAGTGTCCGGTGATCCAGCCGATATCAGCCAGGCACCAGTAGACGTCTTCGGGATGAATGTCCTGATAATACTTAGCTGTGCCGGTGACGTAAGCGAGGTAACCGCCGGTGCGGTGCTGGCAACCCTTGGGTTTGCCGGTTGTGCCGCTGGTGTACATGAGGAAGAGCGGGTCTTCGGATTCCATGGAAACGGGGGGAACGACGGCGTTGCGGTAATCCTTCAGGATGTCGTCAATGAAGAAGTCGCGCTCCATAATCATGGGCGCGTCGGAAGTGTACTTGTGGTGATAGCGTTTCCAGACGAGCACCTTGTCAATGACCTGGCCTTCCTTTTTGGCGGTTTCGACGGCGATATCGGCGCTGAGTTTGTGATCCACCCAACGGCCGTTGCGGTGGTAACCATCAACGTAAATCAGGACGCGGCTGCCGGAATCGGCGGCACGCAGGCCGCAGGCTTCGCCGGAGAAGCCGCCGAAGACGACGGAATGAATGATGCCCAGACGAGCGCAGGCCAGCATGGTGATGGGCAGCTCCGGAATCATGGGCATGTGAATGGTGACGCGATCGCCCTTCTGGAGGCCGGCAAAGCCCTGCAACACAGCAGCGACTTCGTTGACGCGGCGATAGAGCTCCTGGTAGGTGATAACGATATGGTTTTCTTCTTCGGGCTCCGGCACGAAGATCAGCGCGGCTTTGTTTTTGTATTTGGCGAGATGGCGATCCACGCAATTGTAGGCGACATTCAAGCGGCCGCCGACGAACCACTTCCAGAAGGGCGGATGCTCGGTGTCCAGCGTGGTGTGCCAATACTGATCCCAGTGGAGGAGTTCAGCGTATTCGCGGAAGCATTCGGGAAAATGTTTCTCGCTGAAGCGCTCGAGGGCATAGTTGTCGTTAAGATTGGCCTGTGCGATGAAGCGCGCGGGAGGCCGGATATAGGCTTCTTCCTTCCAGTGGACGGCGATCTGCGCTTCAGTCAGGCCGTGCTTCTTGGCGCGGGGTTTACCTTCGGTGTGCTTCTTCACGAGGGTCTTTGGCACGAGACTCACTCCCTTGAAAATGAAGACCGCAAAACAACATGGCGCCTTGGGCTGCATGCGAGGAGCGTCGCGATGCAGGCAGGCGTCGAAACACCGGGACCCGGCGTCGCCCCGAAAAAGCCCGAGGCAAAATAATGCTCCTTCGCCCGTGCGCTCGTCAATCAGCATGGGGCGGAGCAGGGCGGAACCGCGGCTTACTTCTGTGGCTCGACCTCATCCCCGATCAGCGTGCCGGGCATCACCAACGGCGAGAGTTACTTCGCGGGTTCGCGGATCCAGACCGTCTTGATGTTGGTGAATTCGCGGATGCCGTAGGGGCCAAGTTCGCGACCGTGGCCGGAGGCTTTGACGCCGCCGAAGGGGACGCGGGGATCAGAGACCACCATCTGGTTGATGAAGACCATGCCCGCTTCAAGCTCATTGATGAAAACTTCGCGTTCGGCGGGATCGTTTGTCCAGGCGCTGGCGCCGAGGCCAAAGCGGACGTCGTTGGCAATGGCGACGGCCTCTTCAATCGATTTCACGCGGAAGACGCAGGCGACGGGGCCGAAGAGTTCTTCACGATAGGCCGGGGAATGTTTGGGGATGTTGGTAAGAACCGTGGGCAGATAGAAATTGCCGGCGCCAACGATCTGTTTACCGCCGGTGAGAAGCTTTGCGCCGGCATGAATGGATTTCTGGACGTCGGCGTCGAGATCCTTGACGGCATCGGGAGTGGCGAGCGGGCCGACATCCGTTTTAGGATCGAAGGGATCGCCAAGCTTGAGCGACTGCATGTGGCTGACAAATTCCTTCTCGAATTGATCGGCAATCCGTTCGTGAACGATGAAGCGCTTGGCCGCGATGCAGGACTGACCATTATTGATGACACGGGCTTTGACGGCGGTGGCGGCGGCTTCCTGGATGTTGGTAGAAGGCATGACGATGAAGGGATCGCTGCCACCAAGTTCCAGGACGACTTTCTTGATGCGCTTGGCCGCGGAAATGCCCACCTGGATGCCCGCCTGCTCGCTGCCGGTGAGCGTGGCCGCGGCGACGCGCGGATCATCGAGGACGCGGTCCACCTGAGAAGCGCCAATCAAGAGAGTTTGAAAGACACCTTCGGGAAAACCGGCGCGGCGGACGATTTCTTCGATCTTCAGCGCGCACTGCGGAACGTTGGACGCATGCTTGAGCAGGCCGACGTTGCCAGCCATCAAACCCGGGGCGATGAAACGGAACACTTGCCAGAACGGGAAGTTCCAGGGCATGACGGCGAGGACAATGCCAATGGGTTGGTAACGGATGAAGCTTTTTGCGGCGGAAGTGGCAATGGGCTCGTCGGCAACAAAACGCGCGGCATTTTCGGCGAAGTAGCGGCACGTGGCAGCGCATTTTTCCGCTTCGGCAATTGCGGAAGGAAAGGTCTTGCCCATCTCGAGGGTCATCAGGCGGCCGATGGATTCTTTTTCGGAGTCCAGGATTTCCGCGGCTTTGGTCATCCAGCGGGCGCGATCGGCGAAAGGAGTTTTGCGGAAGCCATGAAACGCGGCGGCGGCTTTGGTGATTTTGTCGTCGACCTGGGCGTCGGTGAGGGCGTCGAATTTCTTGACGACTTCGCCGGTCGCCGGGTTGATGGTGGCAATGGCCATGGCCTGTGCTCCTCGGGGTGGTGAGCGGGGTCCTGTAATCCCTGCGGATTCTAGTGCAGAACCTTACTTTTTTAAAGTAGGGATTTGTCGCCCCTGCAGCGCCTTCTGTTGATCCATCGCCCGCGCCCCATTGGAGTGAACAGGAGAGGTAGTTGTTTTCCTTGATTTTAGGGAGAATCAAGTTATGAGTTTTCGGTGGATTGTCGTGGCGGCATTCGTGGTGTCGCTGACTCTTGCTATGCCACAGAGCCGGTTTGCCCAGGCACAAACATCGACGGGCACGATTTCTGGCGTGATCACAGATGCTTCCGGGGGCGTAGTCGCAAACGCGGAAGTAAAGGCGACGAACGAAGCAACGGGCCAAACGTGGACTGCCGCATCCAGTTCGTTCGGTGAGTTTCAACTGCAGAATCTGCCCCCGGGTTCCTATGCGGTGGAAGTGTTCGCCGCGGGCTTCAAGGTATTTCGCGCAAACAAAATCGGCGTCTCCAGCGGATCTGCTTACAACTTGCCGGTCAGGCTGGTGGTGGAATCCGCGCGCAAAGTCGTCATTGTGAGCGGCGAAGTGGCGGACGACTACAAACCAACCGCCATGGCCATCGGGAACCTGAGCAACCAGCCTCTGCAGGAATTGCCGATTTCCGCGTTGGTCATAACACGGAGCCTGTTGGACGATCAGCAGGCGCGTTTGCTTTCCGACGTGGCGAAGAATGACACTTCCGTTGGAGAGGATTATGCTCCGGTCGGCTACTATCAGGATTTTGAGATTCGCGGCTTCCCACTTGATCTTGCTTCGGGGTTCAAGATCAACGGATTGTCGGCGGCCGGAGAGCAACTCGTCGCGCTGGAAAACAAGGATGGCGTGGAATTCCTGCATGGCGTGGACTCAGACGAGGTGGGCATAGCCTCCGGGGGGGGATTAGTGAACTATGTGACCAAGCGCCCGGCCGGTGTGCGCCAGCTGAACCTCGCCACCGATCAGCGTGGGACTCTCTACGGCGGCGTGGATCTTGGGGGCTTCCTGGGCGCGCGACAGCAGTTTGGTGTGCGCGTGAATCTGGCGGGCGAGGACATTAAGTCTTATGTGCACGGCGCGGATGGAACGCGGGAGTTCGGCGCCGTTGCGGCGGACTGGAAACTCACTTCCAACACGTTTCTGAAAGGCGATTTCGAATACCAGCATATGGTGGAGCGGTCCGTGGGAGGCTATCAGTTGCTGGGAGGAACCACCGTGCCGGTGGATGTTTCGCCCGACGTGATGCTCGGCTATCAGTGGTGGGCCAAGCCGAACACCTTTGACGTGTTCAATACGAGTCTTCGTCTGGACCACAAGCTATCCACGAACTGGAGGTTTTTCGTTGCCGCAGGCCTAAGCCATTCGCTGATTGACGACAACATTGCCTGGCCGTACGGCTGCTATTACGTTCCTGTTTGCAGCGAGCCAGGCGCGCGGCCGTATTTCTTCAGCCCCATGGGGGACTATGACGTTTACGACTATCGAAGCCCCGGCGAATTGCGGATCAACGATCAATTTGAGGCCATTTTGCAGGGGCAGGTGAAAACCGGGCCGGTGACCCACGATGTCGCCATCGGGACAAGCTTGCAGCGGCGCAGCGTGAATCTTGGATTGGCCAATCCGGCTGTGCCTGCGGACACGGGCATCGTCTACACCTACGTCGGAACTGAAAACATCTATCAGCCCGAACAAGTCTTTCAGCCGGGGCCTCCCACCACTCCACCGACGCCCGGCCCCGTGCTGCTCGCGGAAGATACGCACCAGTACGCGCTCGTCGTCGCGGATCGTATCCATCTACCTGGGCGCATCGACGTTACCGTCGGCGGTCAATACGACACTCTTCACGACCACAACTTCTCCAACTTAAACGCAGACGGCACCGCTTTGACGCTGCTGAAAACGGAAAAAGGCGTCTGGCTTCCGCAATACTCGGCTTCGTGGCGCCCTGTGAAGGACGTCCTTCTCTATGGCAATTACAGTGTCGCGCTGTCGCTGGGGTTGCAGGCGCCTTTTTGGGCGACAGTCAATCCCAACGCGTTTTTGCCGCCCTTCTTCACCCGGCAAGTCGAGGCCGGCATCAAGTATCAGCCTGGAGGACGCATTCTGTTGACCGCCGCGGTATTCCGCATGCGCGCACCCTTCTTCTATCCGAAGGCGGTGGACAGCGGAGGCGGAATCGACTTTGTCGGTGATGGCCATGAAACGCATACTGGCCTGGAGTTGAGCGCACAGGGGAAAGTGAAGGAGTGGCTGCGAATCACGGGAAGTGCGACACTCTTGCACGCCGTGTCTTCGGGAAGCAGCACGCCGGAATTCAACAGCAAGCAGGTGATCAACGTGCCGCGATTTCGTACGTCTTGGTTTGCGGACATCGACGTTCCCTTCATCACCGGGCTGCATCTTTTGCCAGGATGGAGCTACACCGGCCCGAAGGAAGCGACGCGAGACGATGCGGTCAGCGTGCCGGGCTACAATCTGCTGAATATCGGCGCGCGGTACACGCCGAGCGGAGAATGGAAAAAAGTGACGTTTCGTCTTTTTGCCGAAAACGTCTTGAACAAACGCTACTGGAAGGACACGGGCGCGAGTTTAGGCGATACGTTTTTGCATCTCGGTGCACCCACGACGGTGCGGCTCTCCGTACAATATAGTTTTTGAGGACGAAGCACACGGGCCCGGCGTACGGAGTTTGAGCAAGGAGCAAAATGGAGATCGAGTCGCGGGTGACGGGATGAGCGGTGAGGTGAAAGCGCACGGCCTCGAGGGAAACCTCGTCGAGCCAGACTGGCCGGCCTTGAAGCTGGATGAACTGAATGGGCTCCTGCGGCGATTTCCGCAGGCACAAAAAGCGGAGCGCATCCTGTCGTTCAGCCCGCGTCCCTTTTCGGCGGCCAGCGTTGTGGCGACGCCGCTTGGGAAAGTGTTTGTGAAGCGTCATCATCGCTCGGTTCGCGATAGAAACTCACTGCTCGAAGAACACCGATGGCTGGCCTACTTGAGCCAGCGCGACACCCTGGTAAAGAAAGCGCTCGAAGACCGGTTTGGGGAAACGGCCGTCGAGATTGACGATTGGACCTACGAAGTCCATCCAGTTGGTGACGGCCTGGACCTCTACGAGACAGCGCAGTCCTGGACACCTTTTCTGAGCGTGGGCCACGCGCGCCATGCGGGACGCGCTCTTGCCAGGTTGCATGCCGCTTCCGCGGGTTATGATGGGCCCGCGCGCAAGGCGGCGACCCTGGTGACAAGCTTCAAGGTTTTCTCGTGCGATGACCCGTGGCCCGAACTCGCGGGTTACGTTGAAGAACGCCCCGCGCTCCACTCCTATCTGGGGAAACGGAATTGGCTTGAGGAAACGCAGGAGACTTTTCTCCCTCTTCACAATCGCTTGCGCAAATTCCTGCCCGTATTTCAACCCCTCTGGACGCACAACGATTTTCACGGTTCGAATCTTTTTTGGAGCAATGCGTCTCCCGATGCGGACGTCACGGACATCATCGACGTGGGTCTTGCGGATCGCACGACCGCGATTCACGACATCGCCACTGCAATCGAGCGGAACGGTGTGGAATGGCTGCAGATCCACGACGCTTCGCGCAATCCATTGCACGTGAACCAAATCGACGCGCTGTTGAGCGGCTACGAAGAAATGCATCCATTGTCGCGGGACGAGGCGGAAGCGGTGGTGGCCTTGCTGCCGCTCGTGCATGCGGAGTTCGCGCTCTCCGAGGCGGATTACTTTCTGCGCGTATTGAAATCGCAAGAGAAAGCCGACCTCGCGTACATGGGATATTTTCTGGGGCACGCGCGCTGGTTCGATAGCGACGCCGGGAAGCGACTCCTGAACCATTTGCAAAGCTGGGCTGAATTGCATCAAGGCAATGCAGCGGCCAGCCTGGCGGTTTCCGAAGAGGTGAAGAAATGATGTCGCCTCTTGAGATTGCAGCGGTACTCACGAGTGTCATCGGCATTTGGCTGTCGACGCGGCGCAAGCTTTCGTCCTGGCCGGTAATTCTGGTGTCCTGCGTTTTGTACGCGCTGGTTTTTCGGCGGGAAAAGCTTTATTCGGATATGTTGCTGCAGTTTGTTTATATGGCTTTTGCCATCTACGGCTGGTGGCACTGGTGGCGCGGCGTAAAGGAAGAAGGCACAGTCAGAGTGGAACGGCTCTCCGGGCGAGGGCTCGCGGCGGGAGTTGCCGTTGGCGCGGCAGGCAGTTTCATGCTGGGCTTTTTGATGGCGCATTACACCGATGCGGCGCTGCCGCACATTGACGCCGCGCTGACGAGTTTCAGTTTGGTCGCGCAATGGTGGTCAACGCGCAAACACATTGCCAATTGGTGGCTCTGGATCGTGGTCGACGCCCTGGAAATAGGCGTCTTCCTTTATAAGCGCCTCTATCTCACGTCCGTACTGTTCGCGTTCCTCATTTTTCTGGCTGTGCTGGGGCTGCGAGCCTGGAACAAGGCGATCGGCGAGCAAGAATCCGGCGGGCAGGACCCAACTGGCGTTCCAAATTCAAATCTAGCCGCGCCGGAATCCACTCACGGCTAATTTTATCGATGCCCCTTGCAGGTTTACTGCCGCGGCGCTGACAACAAAATCCCGCGCTGAAGATTCAGGGTTAGTCAATTCACGATAGGGAAGTGGGCGGTCGGGGCGCCCGGATTTGAACCGGGGGCCTCCTGCGCCCAAGGCCAGTACAGAAACGCTAAGTAGTTGGTTCGTCTAGCATTTTCCTATGTCATGCATCACGGTTTTACACGGTATTCGGCAATGTTTGTTCCCAAGTTGTTCCCAAGTTTTGGGGTGAACCCCTGTAGTGAGACAAATTCCTTGGGCACACTTGCAGCACTGTGAGTTTTGCATTCCGTCTCGCCGGGGAGACAGGGGGATCTTGGGCAGGGACTCCAACTATAACGTCCGAGACGCGGCCATATGCGAGTGTCCGTGCGCCAGAATGGCGTTGGCGACTTTGTCTCTGATTCCGCAGTCTTTTTGCAACGTTCCTTCCGTCATCGCTCTAACTTCTCGCGCCGTTTTTCGACAGGGCCGACGATTACCCCAACATGCGGAAATGAATCGTCGAAGGGCTGCGGCCTAGGGCGGGGCGAGCTGCCCGGTGGCACGAACCAGGTTAACGGCATCGTAGCGGCTTGCCGCGTCCATCTGCCGCATGACCCGGCGGATATGACTCTTCACAGTGAACTGCGACAAATTCAGGTTTGCCGCGATTTCTTTATTCGTCATGCCGTTGGCCACAAGCCGGATGAGCTGGAGTTGCCGGGGAGTGAGGGCCTTGCGATCGGCATCCCGCGGATGCGGTGGCGCGAATTTCTCCGCTTTCTTTTTGCTCAGGTGTTGAATCAAAGCCATACAAAGGCTCGGGGGACAAGTGGCTTCCCCACAGATCGCGGCACGCACGGCCGCGACGATCTCCGTGGCCGAAGCATCCTTGAGCAGGTACCCGCAAATCCCCAGGAAGACCGCGTCGAAAAAGACCTCCGGGTCCTCGTTCATGCCGAAAAGAAGCAGCATGATTCCCGAGTCTTGGTCGAGGACGTCGCGCAAAAAGGTCGAGCGGGAGGTGTTGTCGAAGCAATCCGTCAAGACGACATCACAATGCGAGGAGATGATCTCGTCCTTAATGCTTTCCGAATGGCGGCTTACGCCGGCAACGTTAATCTCCGAACGCTTTCTCAAGAGCCGAGCCAGAGTGTCGCGCAGCAATCGGTTTTCAGTCAGGAGGTAAACGCCAACTTGGGGGGACACCTTGAGGTCTTCTGTCTGTCCCATATACACCCTCAGTTCAATGCATCCCTTCGAGAGGGATAAAAACCAAGCGCGAGAGGGGGAAGCGCCGTGGCCACTTCGGTTACCTGGTGGCAGCGCTCTAGTGTCTGGCAGGACAAATGTCAAGTAACTTTATATTGACCTAGAGAATGTACATGAAGACGACCCAATTTGAGACGTACTCGGCTCGAATAGCGGCTTGGCCCGTGCGTCATGTGCCAATTCGACCACCCATTTCGAGGACTAATCAGCCTTAGTCCACGGGCTACTGAAGGACCATTGGAGGACCTAGGTTCTTGGACTATCCACGAGTCTCCATTTCGACTAGTGCCTTGCGGCCAAAGGCACCTTTTGACTGTAGTGCCGAAATGATTCTTGATTGGGCCTACCGTTTTTTCTCAAACGATAAATACTCAATGTCCGAGAGGGCATAGCAATGGTCAAGACATTCCGAATTCTCATGGCGAACCAGCCGAAGCTGATGAGAGAGCTGCTTGTAGAGATGCTCGCAGAAGAATCCTGGATTGAAATCGTCGGGGAAGTGACGCACGAAGTCGAGATTCGCGAGCTGGTGCAAAAGACCGCGCCGGACCTTCTGGTAGTTACGGCAGACAAACCGGGCAAGCGGCCCGCAATCTGCGACGAACTTCTTCGAGAGTACCCGGCACTTCGCATCATCGCGGTTGCGCCCCACGATAACTACACCGTTTGCTACTGGGCGTCGCTCGATATTCATGCCGACGATATCGAATCATCGGAACAGGGTTTCCTCAGCGCCGTGAAAAGCGTGGCTGAGACGGTGAGCAAAAGCGGCGAGCTCACCTGAGGGGAATGTATCAACATGCTTAGAGCCAGCAAGTTCATCAGGCTGTTCGGACCCTTCGTTGTCCTGTCTTTTTGTGCTTCCGCGAAACCCCAGGAGACCGATCAAATGGCCCGTCTGCTGGCGATACAAGAAGAAAGCCTGCCGGAGGAGCGAGCCAATGAGAAGTAGGAACATCGAGCAACGTCTAAGCCTCGGCTGGGCGGCACGACAAGCTGCCGCGTTGCTTCTCGCCGTAACTCTCGGTGCACTCGCTGCGCAGCCACAGCAGCAATCCCAGCAGGGAACAGCGCAGCGGCCCGGTTCGGAAACTCCGGCGCGTGTCCTTGCCCGGCCTGCCGATATCATTTCAGACAACCTTGACCGGGTGGCTGCTTCGGCTGACCAAATTCTCGAAGTCTTGAACAGAGAAACTGGTCTCATGGTCGAATTGAAGAGTCTGCTCGCACAGGATGCCGGGGCGAGCGGGCAGATTCTCGAAGAATCAGATCTCAGCAACGCGGCGATCAATGAGCGGCTCAAGCAGGATCTGCACACCCGGGTTCTCGCCACGCGACTGCTTCGCCAGTACGGCTATCTCGTCGCAAAGATCAATCCAGATTCGGAGCTGGCCGCGGAGCACAGTCTGGCGATGCGCGAGCGCGTCGTGGGGGCTGAGCGTGCGGCTGAACGCAGCAATGCTGCGCCACAGACAGTGATCAACCTAGCGCCTGTGACGCCACCACCAACGGGGCGCCCGCCGGTGAGAACTGTAGACGGAGTACTAGACGAGTCGCACCCGGATGTGCTGACGGCACCTGGGGAAGTAACACTACCCGCCACGCAAGGAACGATGCTGACCTCCGCGCGACAGGCCAATGCGGCCACGGACATTGCGGCAAACGTGCCTGACGCACCACGACCGGCTCTCCGAAACGCTGGAGCGCCACCCACAGAGATCGAATCGGTACGCATGGATCGTCGGCCGAATCCCTACGCCGATGTGCCATCGCTCTATGACTTGTATGTACAGGCGGCCCCGCCGAATCGCAAGATGGAGCGGTTTGGCTTGGATGTCTTCCGCAACGGCACGGCGAATCCGGACATTCTGCCGATGGATCTTCCCGTGGGGCCGGACTACGTTGTGGGTCCTGGGGACAGCCTGGCGATCAATCTTTGGGGTGGCGTGTCGCAACGGCTGCTCCGCACAGTGGACCGGGAAGGCCGTCTGGTTTTGCCCGAAGCTGGCCCGCTGCTGGTTTCCGGGCGGAACCTCGGAGACGTGCAGCAGGAGGTCCAGCGCGTGCTGCGGACAGAATTCCGTGATGTTTCCGCGGAGGTGTCGCTGCTCCGGCTGCGCACCGTGCGCGTGTACGTGGTGGGCGATGTGGCCGAGCCCGGTGCGTATGACGTCAGCTCGCTGTCGACACCTTTGAACGCTCTTTTTGCCGCGGGCGGCGTGACGCCGCGGGGCTCATTGCGGCGGCTCACGCATTATCGCGGCAAGCAGCTCATTGAGGAAGTGGACACCTACGATCTGCTGCTGCATGGCATTCGCGGCGACCTGAAGCGGCTGGAAAACGGGGACTCGCTTCTGGTACCGCCGCTGGGGCCGGTAATCACGGTGGATGGCATGGTGCGGCGGCCGGCGCTGTACGAACTGCGCGGCGAGAAAAATCTCGAAGACACATTGGATCTTGCGGGAGGGGTCCTTCCCGCCGCAGCATTGCGGCACATCGAAGTGCAACGGCTGGTGGCGCATGAAAAGCGCACGATGTTGAGCCTCGAGATCGGAGAAGCCAGCGATCCAGAAGCCGTGCGCGCCCAGTTGCGCGGCTTTGCAGTCCAGGATGGGGATGAAGTTCACATCTTTCCGATCGCGCCTTACAACTCGCGGGCAATCTATCTCGAGGGGCATGTATTGCGCCCGGGCCGATATTCCTACAAGCCGGACATGAAGCTTACGGACCTCGTAACGTCTTACGCTGACCTTCTTCCGGAGCCTTCGACTCGTTATGCGGAGATCATCCGCCTGCATGCACCGGACTACCGCCCAGTTGTAGAAACTTTTGATCTAACAACCGCTCTTGAGAATCCCGAAATGGCGCCAAAGCTGGAGCCGCTCGATACGGTGCGCATCTTCGGGCGCTATGACTTTGAACCCTATCCCGAGGTACTCGTTACCGGCGAGGTTCGCGCCCCAGGGTGGTACCGCACCTCTGGTCAGCAGCATTTGCGCGATGCGATTTATCAGGCTGGAGGAGTGACACCGGATGCGGGGCAAGCAGGTGCGCAGGTCTTCCGGACGCAGGCCGACGGCACGTTGAAGATTCTGAGCGTCGACCTGAAGGAAGCGATTGCAGGCAATCCGGCAGAGAACATCCTGCTGTCGCCGCGGGATCGCTTGCTGATCCACAAGAGTGCGGCGAGGGTGGACCCGGCGACGGTCTATGTCAATGGGGAAGTGGCGAAGCCGGGCCGCTATCCTCTCGTTGCCAATATGCAGGTTTCCGATTTAGTGCGTTCTGCCGGCGGTTTGCTGCGAAGCGCGAACCCTGACAGCGGCGACCTGACCCATTATGCAATCTCTGATTCGTCTGGGGAACGCGTGCAAGCTGGGCATCAGGCCGTGGGTCTGGCCGCGGCGCTGGCAGGAGACGAAAACCAAAATGTACCTCTGCACGATGGCGATGTGCTGACCGTGCCGCAGCAGTCTGGCTGGAGCGACATCGGCGCGGTGGTTGCCTTGCGTGGAGAGGTGCGCAAACCTGGTGTGTACGGCATCCGCTCAGGCGAGCGGCTAAGTTCGCTACTACAGCGTGCGGGAGGGTTGTTGCCGACAGCCTATCCGCGAGCGGCGGTGTTTGAACGGGAAGAAGTACGCGCACTTCAGCAACAGACCCGCCAGGAAATGATCCAGAGGCTTGAGCAGGAGTCCACGGTAGTAAAGACTGCGGCATCTACGACCGGAACGGAAGAAGCCGCGCTGCAACAGGCAGCCATCCAACAGCGCCAGCGCGTGTTGGATGCGCTCCGCAAAGCCCCGATATCGGGACGCTTAGTGATACATCTGCGCCCGAATCGGACAGGCTTTGAAGGGTCTCCTGACGATATCGAGCTTCGTGCAGGCGATTCGCTATTGATTCCCAAGCAGCCTGGAGCGGTGCTGGTCATCGGACAGGTGTACAACGCTAACGCCCTCACCTATACGCCAGGGAGGAATGCTAACTGGTATCTCTCCCGCGCGGGAGGTGCCACACCACTTGCAAACAAGGGTGCAATCTTCATTCTTCGTTCGGACGGTTCGGTCACGAGCGGCTCGCAGGGCCGCCTTTGGTCTGGAGGCGTGCTCTCGACGACGCTGGGTCCGGGCGACACGATTGTGGTGCCTGAAAGGCCGGTTCTTGGCAGCAATACATTGAAAAACTTTCTGACGGTGGCGCAAATCGCGTCGTCCGCGGCGCTGGTTGCGGCTGTTGCCATTCCTTGAGCGCGCATGCTGACACGATGCCAGATCGGGATTTTCGGAGTCGCGCTGCTGTTCGGCGCTTGCGCCGTTCGCGCGTCTCGAGCGCAAGAGCAGGGAGCAGAGCCCTCGCCCTCGGAAAGCCAATCGGCGAAGCGCGAGTCCTCTTCACGGACCGGCGCAATGCCAGGAATCGACGAAGTAACAAAAACGTCTGAGGGAACGCGGATGGGATTGGTGGGAAGGTTCATGGACGATCAGAAAGGAATATGGACCAGCCCGGCTCATCTTCGTAGCCCTGATGCGAATTGGCTGGTGCCCCTAGGCGGCATCACGGCCGGGCTATTCGTGACGGATCGCGATTTCAGCAAGCACCTGTCGCAGAGCCCGGCGACGATCAGTCATTACAAAACCATTTCTAACGCCAGCGTTGGAGCGCTTGTCGGCGGGGCCGGAGGAATGTGGCTCTTGGGCCACGCCTCGCACAACGAGCACTGGAGTGAGACTGGGTTCCTTGCGGGTGAAGCAGCGTTGAACAGTCTGGTTACTGTCGAGGCATTGAAGTACTCACTACGGCGCGAGCGGCCCTACCAGGGCGATGGCAGTGGGCCGTTTTTTCAGAGTGGCGGCACATCTTTTCCGTCGGAGCACGCCGCAGCGGCATGGTCCGTGGCTGGGGTAATCGCACACGAGTATCCCGGCCCGCTCACCAAGATCATGGCCTACGGGTTGGCTTCGTTGGTTAGCGTCTCGCGCGTGAAGGCGCATCAGCATTTTCCCTCGGATGTGGTTGTCGGAAGCCTCATCGGTAACCTAATTGCCGAGGGTGTCTACAATCAACATCATGATGCGGAACTCGGCGGCACCCCTTGGGAGCCCTTCGGCAAGTTCCTTGGCGATTCCACTGCCCGATCCAGTGCGAACATGGGATCTCCCTATGTCCCTCTGGATAGCTGGATCTATCCGGCGTTGGATCGCCTGGCTGCCGAAAGCTATTTGCGCACTGCACTTCTAGGGATGCGTCCCTGGACGCGTCTGGAATGCGTTCGGCTGCTCGACGAAGCCGGTGATCTCCTCAGCCTTTCCGGCGAAGATGATTCGGAAGCAACGAAACTGTTCGAAGCCCTAACCAAGGAGTTTGCGGGAGACCGGGAACTCGTTGGGGCCTTTAAGAATCGCAGCGCGCGGTTGGAGTCCACCTACTCGCGTGTGACAGGCATTTCCGGTATGCCCCTGACGGACGGATATTATTTTGGACAGACGATCGCCAACGACTATGGCCGGCCGTATCAAGCGGGCTTCAACAGTGTGGTCGGCATGTCTGGATGGGTAACTTCCGGTCCCTTGGTTGCCTATGCCCGTGCGGAATACGAGCATGCTCCCTCCGCTCCTGCACCGCCGCTGTCTGCCCGGGAATTCATCTATTCGCAGATCGAACACCTTCCCTCGGTTCCGCCGGATACTCCTATTGAGGAAATAAATCGCGTTCAGCTCCTGGATGCCTATTTCGGCTTGACTGTGGAGAATTGGGAATTCTCTTATGGCAAACAGAGCCTCTGGTGGGGACCAAGCCAGGGTGGCCCCTTCATGTTCAGTAACAACTCTGTGCCGGTGAACATGTTTCGCGTCAGCAGAGTTTCCCCATTCAAACTTCCGAGCGTTCTCGGTTGGATGGGTCCGATCAGCTGTGAATGGCTCTTGGGACAGCTGTCAGGGCACGAATTCGTTTACCAAACGAATACGGGAACCGTAGGTCAGTTTGGCCATCCCATCCCTCGCCAACCTTTCATACAGGGACAGAAGTTGAGTTTTAAGCCCACGCGTAATTTTGAATTCAGTGTGTCCGTCACCGTAGTATTCGCAGGCGGTCCGACACCCCTCACGATCCATTATTTGCTCCACAGCTACACTCCACATGTCGCTTTTATTTCAGGCACTCCTTCCGATCCGGGGGACGGGCGGTCCGGCGTCGATTTTGTTTACAGGATTCCGGGGCTCCGGAATTGGCTGACATTCTATGGGAATGCCTTTACCGAAGATGAGTTTTCTCCGTTGGGCTATCCCCGCAAATCGGCGTTTCAAGGCGGGCTATACATGCCGCACATCCCCGGCATTCCCAAACTCGATCTTCGCATGGAGGGGGGCACCACGTCGCCCGTGGACTTTCCGGGTTGTGACGGGTGTTTTTACGTCAATGGTCGCTATCCGAACGGTTATACAAATTCCGGCAATTTGATCGGAAGTTCGTTGGGGCGCGGTTCACAAGGTGAACAGGCCTGGAGTACTTACTGGTTCAGCCCCCGGAACAAAATCCAGTTTAGCTACAGACATCAGAAAGTTGACAACCTCACCCTGACGGGCGGCGGCACGATAAATGACGGCGGCGTTCAGATGAATTTTCAGTTGCGGCCAAATCTTTCGCTGAGCGGGTTAGTCCAGTATGAAAAGTGGAACTATCCGGTTCTCGCTAACGCACCGCAATCCAACGTAACAACTTCGATTGGGATCGCCTTCCAGCCTACTGGGGGACGGCCATGACCAGGTTTCAATTGCGGGATCAGTTCGAAACGAACGAGGAAGAGAAGGCTTAATGCAAACGGCAGCCAAACCGCAGCCTGAAGAGCCGGCGGAACGTATCCACCAAAATGCAGCCGCGGAGGAGCTTCTGCCCTCGGCAGATGAGGAAATCCTTCTCTCCAGGCTCCGGCTGCTCTGGAATCGGCGACGTTTCCTTGCCAAAGCCGCGGCGGCAGGGCTGTTGGCGGGTACCCTTCTAGCCTTCCTCATTCCGAAAAGCTACGTAGCGTCTACGCAATTGATGCCGCCGGATAGCCAGTCTTCCTCGGAAATGGCCATGATGGCGGCCTTTGCCGCCAAATCGGGTGGAGGGTTGGGCGGTTTCGCAGGGGACTTACTGGGTGTCAAATCCTCGGGTGCGCTTTTCATCGGCATCCTTCGCAGCCGTACCGTCGAGGATCGATTGATCGAGAGATTTTACCTGAAAAAAGTTTACGGGGCGCGGTTGGAAGAGGATGCTCGACGCAAACTGGAGGAGAACACCTCGATCTCTGAAGATCGCAAGAGTGGGATTCTCTCGATTAGCGTCACCGACCCTGATCCGAAACGCGCCGCGGAGTTAGCTCAAGCGTTTGTGGAGGAACTGGATCATCTGGTCGCACAACTCTCCACTTCCTCGGCCCGTCGTGAGCGCGTCTTTCTCGAAGAAAGACTCACGGCAGTGAAGCAGGAACTCGACAGGTCTTCCCAGGAGTTCAGCCAGTTTGCCAGCAAGAACACGGCTATCGACATCAAGGAGCAAGGAAGAGCGATGGTGGAAGCGGCCGCGACCTTGATGGGTCAGTTGATCGCCGCTGAATCCGAATTAAAGGGTCTCGAACAGATTTACACCTCTAACAACGTTCGCGTGCGCAGCGTGCAGGCGCGGATCACGGAACTCCGCGCACAGTTGGAAAAAATGGGTGGCAAGGGAGAAGGCACGGAAGAGCTCGCGAATGCCTCCGTCACCTCTGACTCACTCTATCCTTCCATCCGAAAACTTCCCCTCCTCGGCGTCAAATACGCTGATTTGTATCGGCAAACGAAAATCCAGGAAGTGGTCTTTGAGACTCTGACCCAGGAATACGAACTGGCCAAGGTCCAGGAAGCGAAAGAGATACCCAGCGTAAAGGTGCTGGACGGCGCCAAGATCCCGGAAAGAAAGTCTTTTCCGCCTCGTCTGCTTATTATGTTTCTCTGCACTTTCCTGGTGCTCATTGCCGCCACTGTTTTCTCTCTTGGGAAAGCGCGCTGGCAGGAACTCGACGCGCAGAATCCCAACAAGCTTTTTGCGCAAGAAGTTTTCCAAAGTGTGAATTCCTACATGCCCTGGGCCACGCCGAACGGCTCTCGCGTGCAGGCGGCTTCACACCGTGTTTGGAATCGTTTGGTTCTGCGCAACCCCTCGCGCGCGGATACGGACAGCACGGAAAGTGGCACAAAGCTGTCGTAAGTTGTTGTAAGTAAATACGTTAAGTCCATTTATCCCCTGTGGGTGAAGGGGCGAAGCTGTAAACGGACTCCAGCCTCTTAGGCGGAACATCATGACCTCGCTCTCAACGGCAACCAGGCTCGATGATTGGCGCCTCCCCACGCTTCCGGAGCAATATGTCACCCCGCACTGGTACGCTGCCTACACTTGCTCCAACCAGGAAAAACAGGTAGCTGCCCAGCTCACCGCGCGCCGCGTCGAGTCTTTCCTTCCCCTTTACCCGTCGCTTCGCCGCTGGAAAGACCGTCGCGTCACCTTGGAATTGCCGCTCTTTCCCGGCTACGTCTTTGTTCGCCTCGCGTTGCAAGATCGCTTGCGAGTGCTCCAAATCCCGACCGTCGTTCGGCTCGTGGGCTTTGGCGGATTGCCGACCGCGCTCCCAGATACGGAAATGGAGATCATCAGGTCTGGACTCTCGCGCAGCCTGCGGGCCGAGCCGCATCCCTTCCTGACCGCTGGCCGCCGCGTCCGCATCACCGCCGGCCCGTTCGCAGGCCTTCAAGGCGTGCTGAAGCGGAAGAAGAGCGGCCTGCGTGTAGTCGTCTCGCTCGAGCTGATCCAGCGCTCCGTCGCCGTCGACGTGGACATGGCGGACGTGGCCCCAGCCTTCTAGTGGCATACGAGATCATTCCGAACAGTTGAGATGACAGAAACGCCGAAAAATCACAACGGTCATTTAACCAGCGGCCGCCTACTGGCCCGCAACACCGTCTGGAACCTGCTCGGCAACGTCGCGCCGATGGCGGTCGCGGTCTTTTGCATTCCCATCCTGATCCGGGGATTGGGAAAGGAGCGATTTGGGGTACTCACGCTGGCTTGGGCGTTGATCGGCTACGCCAGCTTGTTTGACCTTGGACTGGGCCGCGCGCTCACCCAGCTTGTGGCGCGGAAATTGGGGGCAGGGGAGGAACGGGAGATTCCCTCCCTGGCTTGGACGTCTCTCCTCTTGATGCTTCTATTGGGGTTCGTTGGCGCGGTGGCCGTGTTTCTGATTTCGCCCTGGCTGGCCGGGCGTGGATTAAACGTCCCGGCCGCGCTGCAGGGGGAGACGCTGCAATCGTTCCGGCTGCTGGGGCTTTCCATCCCTTTCGTGATCACTACGGCCGGCCTGCGTGGCTTGCTGGAGGCGCACCAGCGTTTTGGCGTGATCAGCGCTCTGCGGATTCCGATGGGCGTGTTCACGTTTGCCGGACCGCTCCTCGTCCTGCCGTTTTCGAAGAGCCTGGTTCCGGTGGTTGCCACGCTGGTCGCCGGGCGAATCGTTGCCTGGGCCGCTCACCTGCTTCTGTGCCTTCGGGTGCTCCCAGGATTCGGCCGCTCGATCGCGTGGGAGCGCTCTCACGCCGCCCCGTTGCTTTGCTTCGGCGGCTGGATGACGGTGACCAACGTGGTCGGGCCTCTGATGGTCACGCTCGACCGCTTTTTGATCGGTGCGCTGCTTTCCGTGACCGCAGTAGCCTACTACGCCACGCCGTATGAGGTGGTGACGAAACTCTGGATGATCCCCGGAGCACTGGTGGGAGTAATGTTCCCGGCTTTTTCAACCAGCTCGGCGCAAGATCGCAACCGGACCGCCGTTCTTTTTCGTCGCAGCGTGAAATGCGTTCTATTGGTTCTGTTCCCGATGGTCCTTTTGCTCATTGTTTTAGCACAAGACGGCTTGAAGCTTTGGCTGGGAGCTGAATTCGCGCAGCACAGCTTTCGCGTGCTTCAAATCCTTGCGGTGGGCGTGTTCGTTAACAGCCTGGCGCTGGTGCCTTTCACACTCTTGCAGGGTGTGGGGAGACCCGACCTAACTGCGACGCTGCATCTAATCGAGCTTCCTATGTATCTGGGACTGCTCTGGTGGCTGATTAGTGCGCGCGGGATCGAAGGCGCGGCCATCGCCTGGACCGCGCGCGTGGCGCTTGACGCTTTGTTCCTGTTTTGGTTGGCGAAACGGTATCTGCCTGGCAAGGGCCCGATACGACTGCGGACAGCGTTCCTTCCAGCCATGGTTCTGCTGATTCTTGCACTGGCCGCTTTGATACAGGGCCCAATCGTGAAGATCTTTTTCCTACTGGGAACAATTCTGTGTTTTGCGCTTGTGACGTGGTTCCTGATTCTGACACCTGAAGAGCGATCGCTTGCCCAAGGACTATCGGTGGTGAGCCGATGAGCGCCACTCGTGCATTGCCGCGCATAGAGGGGAGCGCCGACGTGATTCGGACGCGCCCTTGTCCGAAGTGTTACCTATGCGGGAGGCAGGGAGAACTTCTCTACGAGAACTTGACCGACCGACTCTTCAACGCGCCCGGGACGTGGAACCTAAGGCGGTGCACCAATGCAAAGTGTGGAATGGTTTGGCTGGATCCGATACCGGTCGAAGAAGACATTGGCAAGGCTTACCGCTCCTATTACACCCACGAGTCTGACGTTCTTCCTGCGGATAATTTGGCCCGACGTTTCTATGCTCGGATACGGATGGGCTACGTAAGGACGAAATATCATTATCGCGAAAGTGGCCACGATCGATGGGACCAATTATTTGCGCTTCTGGCTTATCTGAACCCGATACGGCGTGCAAGTTTTGACTTTTGTGTTTTCTACCTCAAGTCCAAACCCTATGGTCGGCTTCTGGAACTTGGCTGCGGCAGCGGTGCAATGCTCAAATCAATGAAGGAACTCGGGTGGCAGGTCGAGGGCGTCGATTTCGATCCCGCGGCGGTGGGACAAGCAAGGGAAAAGGGCCTCACGGTTCACCTTGGGACGCTGGCAGATCAAAAATTCCCGGATGAGACCTTTGATGCAATCACAGCGAGCCATTTTATTGAGCATATCTCTGACCCCCTCGGAATGCTGCAACAATGCCGAAGGCTCCTTAAGCCGGGCGGGCTTCTAGTGCTGATTACTCCGAACGCAGGCAGCTGGGGGCATCGCATTTATCAGGCGGATTGGCGTGGCTTGGAGCCGCCGAGGCATCTTCGTATCTTCACTCCTTCTTCTCTGGAGGCACTCTGCCGCCAGGCAGGTCTCAACCTCCGTCTCTGTCGCTCGACGGCTCGAGCCAGCGGAATCCTTCTGGCGAGTAGTATGCTGCGGCGCACAAACAAGGTGGACTCAATTCGCAATCCCGCTTGGACCCTTAGGCTATGGGGGGAGATGATGAGTCTGGCCCAGTGGGCCGGATCATTTGTGGACGCTGCAGCAGGGGAAGAGGTTCTCCTGATTTCTAAGAAATGAGTCATACTGCAGAGCACCCATTTGGGAGCGAAAGTGGAAGATCCTTTGGCAGTCCGGAACTGCTTGTGGGCTGGCCGCACGGCTGCGGAATCATATGATCGTTCACTTGGCATTCATGGCCTGTGTACTCGGGCTGATGGTGTTCAATTATTACGCCGGTCGGAGAAATGTCCTGTATCCGGCATTTCTCTTCTCCTTGATTTGGCTTGTCGTTTCCTCCCTTTACATGGTGCCCCTGATCGAAGTCGACAAGCTCGGGGCGTATACCTCGCTAACCATTCGTTTCACTTTCAGTATCTTGTGGGAACGATTAGGACTTGGGGTATTTGCACTTGCACTTTACTTCGTTGGAGCTTGGTTGTTTCTTCTTGACGAGCGTGACAAACCAGAGATTGGTATTGCTCTGCGGCTGCTTACAGGACAGCCTACGCCATGATCATCGTTCTTCAAGGAGAACTGTGACGGATCGTCTTCTCGCCGCTCGGAATCAGTAAGCTATGGATTTGATCATTCTCTCAATCTTGGTAGTTGAGGTGGCTGTATTATCGCGACTCGATAAGAAACTGTTCGGGACGTGCTTCACGCCGTTCAATCTTTTGAGCTATCCCTATACGGCCATAGCTCTCGTGGCATTCTTCTTCGCGCCTCGTCTTGATTTCGTCGCACTTTATGCGCCATCCGTCGTCATCTGGATCGTTGGCTTATTCGTGTTCTGGGGGACGGGCGCCCTGATCGGCTTGGCATTCATAGGCCCGGTGACTGGGCATGAGTACTTCTGTGACGGAGCTGGAAAGACATCCGAGACGAGTTTCATAGTGAAACTAGCCACTCGACTTGCGTGGGGGATAGCGCCTCTGTTGGCGTATGGATTTTATAAGTCGGAATCCACCTCGGGCGGGTTGGCTTACATTGGCAGCCCGGATTTCCGGACAGCTTACCAATATGGAATTTCGGCACATGCTGTGGTCCTTGCGGTTCCACTCTCCGTCCTTCTAATAGGAACGTACAGGAAAGGACAAAAACTTCAGTTCATTACCATTGCAGTCCTCTTGACGTTCTTGTTCGTTTCTCAGGTAAAGGGGACTTTGTTAGTGCCGATCGCGGCCAGCCTTATTTTCAGGGCGATCCGCGCGAATTCTAAAGTCCCGCTCAAAAAAATCGTAGCCGGCATCCTTCTATCCTATGTGCTGTTTAATGCCGTATACCTGGCGGGCCTGTCTTTGGCTGACCCGTCTATTTTGCAGGAATCCGATACGTACATATTCCTGGCAAGACACTATTTCTACTACCTATCGGGCGGTGTGCTCGCACTCGGCGAAGCCTTGCGGACAGGCGTCGGAACTGTTGGGGGGCCATGGTATCTGGTTTTCACTCCTTTCATGAATTTGTATCGGGCTCTGATGGGCTCGGGTCATCTGCTGTTAGCGGGAAGTCCGCGTGAATTGGGAATGACTACAGACCTCTTAAGCAGCACAGATCTCGGCACTAATGTATACACGATGTTCGGAACTCTCTATCTTTACTTGGGCCCGATCGGCGGCGCAACTGTTTCAGCCGTTTTTTCGTTCATTTGTTATGGGTTGCTCGTTATCTGCAAATCTCGGTCAAACGTCTGGCTGCTGACCCTCTACTGTATTTTCGGCGGTTGGTTGGTCATGGGATTTTTTGAGTATTATTTTTGGAGTTTAAGTTTTCTGGAGATTACCGTCGATTGCGCGATTCTAGCCGCAATCAGTCGCTGGGTGCCGATTTCTCCACGATCCATAAGGTCCCCGCAACCGCAGTCGAGGCCTGCCCCTTGCGCATCCTGATCATCCGACGACAGAAAACTTCCTTTTCAGCCGCCCTGCAAAAAAAACCTGCTTAGCCGGTTCATCGTAATCGCTTGCCAACCCAGTTCTTACATTTGTTGATTTGACAGTCCACAAGGAAGGCTCAATTGACTGCCGAGAAGAATCCCTTAGTTAGCGTAATTACGCCGACTTATAACCACGAAAAATTCATCGGCCCGTGCATTGAAAGTGTGCTTCGGCAAACGTACCCTGAATGGGAGCAGATAATCATCGACGATGGCTCCACTGACCGAACACCAGAGATCGTAAGTCGTTGCCGCGACCCGCGTATCCGATATTTTTATCAGCAAAACCTGGGCATCGAAGGACTGGCCCATTCTTACAATAGAGCCTTGGAGCGCGCTAGGGGGTCAGTCATCGCGATTCTGGAGGGAGATGATGCTTGGCCGTCCTATAAGCTTGCCGCTCAGGTCCCCACTTTCGATGATCCCGATGTTGTCTTAGCGTTTGGAGAAGACAGTGACATAGATGTTGATGGACGACAAGCCATTTCCAGATCGCGCACAGGCAGGAAACGACAGAGATTGCGCCGGTCAATTCTATTCAACGACCCACTGCGTTCGTCAACACCATATTTGTTAATGATGGAAGGCCAAGCGTTTGTTCCGCCAGCTACCGCCGTGATTCGCAGAGCAGCCCTGGAGGCCATTGGAGGTTTTCAATATGTTCCCGGGATTTGTCCTCCCGATGTGCCCACCTTCATCCGGCTGTCGCTATTAGGCAAATTCCATTACACGCAAGAGGTGATGGGTATGCGGCGCCGGCACGCCAGCTCCGCAACACTGCAATTCTTGCAGCCCATGTCCAGCACCCCACGAGATTTCATCTTTGAGCAAATCGAAAGTCCTGAGCTAGGGCTGGAGGCGCCGCAGCGCGAGGCAATCAAGAGAACGTGGCGTCCCAGGACGTCAGGGTGGGAATTTACGACTGGGCGTCTTTGTTTGCTTGACCATCGCTGGGCAGAGGCACGAAGCCACTTCAAGCGGGCGTTTTATTTTGGAGAACCCCGCATTTTGGCTGGTGCCACCGCTGGCTGGCTATTTTCATGGTTCCAGAGCGATCTCGAGAGTCTCTTTCGACTCGCGGGACGTGTGCCGCTAAAACGGAGTGAAAGTGAATTCTAGGAGTGGCATGAGAGAATGCTCTTTGCCGGGAGTTTCGCCAACTTTCGTTGAGCGCGCCAAAACAATCTTGGCCTGCCCAATTTGCAAGACCCAGGATTGGCGATATTCACAAAGTGTTCGCAGGGCTCCCATTTCAAAATGTGCCCACTGCGGGCTGCTAGGCACTACCGCGTTCGTAGAGGGAAGGAGCACGACCGAAGAACTCTATGAAACGCCGCCGGAGCACTACGCATGGTACCGGCAGCACTATTTGAGGAGTCGCTTGCTGGTGTACGCGCGCATGATGCCGCGGCTCGATCGTTTTCGTCAAAATGGTTGCTTGCTTGAAATCGGATGCTCGTACGGCGATTTTCTGGGGGTAGCTCGAGCGGCAGGTTGGGATGCCAAAGGGGTGGAGATTTCAACTTACGCTTCCCAAGTGGCGTGCTCAAGAGGATTCACGGTCTATCGAGATTGCGGACGGGAATTGCCACTGAGGCCTGGTTCCCTTGACGTGATCGCAATGTGGGATGTGATCGAGCACTTGACGGACGTTGGGGAAATCATCGAACAATGCGTTGCCCTGTTAAGGCCCGGTGGTGCGCTAATCGCACGAACGCCGGATGCTCGAGCTCTTCAGGGTACAACGGGATTTCTGGGAGCAGCGTATCGTCACCTGGCGTATCCGGCCAATACCCCGGAACACGTATTTCACTTCACGCCAGAAACGCTGTCGCTTCTCTTGACGCAGAAGGGTTTTCAGGTAATTGAGACCGACACGAGTGGTGAGTGGGAAGAACGCCCAGTATCGGGCGGTAGTCCTTTTGTCCGCTTCGGTAGGTATCTAGTCTTGCGCCACGCCTATGCCAAGGGATTGCCTTACGAGTTTGTGATAACTGCGATAAAGGAACGGTCCAATGAATAGACTTCTCAACAAAAGGATACTGATAACCGGAGGCGCGGGAATGCTGGGCAGTACGCTGGCCCGCCCCGCGGTGGATTCTGGTGCCAAGGTGCGGATCGTCGACGCAATGCTCCCTCTTTACGGCGGCAATCCTTTTAACTTGGAGCCCATCGCGGATGAGATCGAATTCGTGGAGGGCGACATTCGCGATCCTCGCGTGATGCAAGAGGCCGTAACGGACGTCGATTATGTCTTCGATCTGGCGGCGCAGGTCAGCTACGTTCATAGCAATCGCGACCCTATCCTCGACCTAGATATCAATTGCCGAGGCCATCTGGTCGTTCTCGAAGCTTGCCGGCAATTTAGCCCGGGAGCCAGGGTTATTTTCTCAAGTTCGCGATTCGTCTATGGGTCTACCCTATTCAATCCCGTGAACGAAGATCATCCAACGAATTGCACGAGTATCTACGGCATCCACAAACTGACCGTCGAGAAGTATTGCGCCTTTTATCATTCTGCCTTCAAACTGAACACGGTATGCGTCCGAATCGCGAATCCTTACGGACCTCGCCAGCAGATGAAACACAACGCCTATGGAATTGTGAATTGGTTTATCCGTTTGGCGATGGACGGGAATCCCCTCACCATATACGGCGACGGAAAACAGATTAGAGATTACATTTTCGCCGAGGATACCGCGAGGGGTCTTATGGCCGTGGCGCTCTCACCGGACACGGCCGGCAAAGTCTACAACCTTGGATCCGGCGTAGGGATAGCCTTTCGGGATATGGTCATGAACGTCGCCGAATGCGTGCCCCACACGGAGGTTCAAGAGGTTCCATGGCCCGCGGATAGGTACTTGGTGGAGACAGGTGATTATATTAGCGATATCTCGCGCATCCAGGCCGCAACGGCGTGGGCGCCCGAAGTGAATCTTCGGGAGGGCATTGAAAGAACAGTATCGTTCTATCGCGAGAACAAGCATCGATATTGGGAAACAGGCACATTAGTTGCTCGCACATGACCATACTCCACCTGATTTCGACCTTTCCGCCTCTGACCGAAACGTTTGTCCTGCGCGAAATCAGGCAGCTTCGGAAGCTTGGACTAAATGTGATCATCGGCCAGTTACGCCCGCTGCATCAGACTCCACCTGCGAAAGGGTTTGAGGACCTGAGTCCTCTTGTGAACGGCGCTGGCTGGTTCTCGTTGGAGATGTTGAAGGGCCTGGCTTTTTTCACCCTTCGGAAACCACGCCAGCTTGCGGAATGCCTGAGGATCGTGTTGCCCTCGTTCGGCCAGCCACAACATTTTGTAAAAATGCTGTACATCCTTTTGTCATCGATGCGGCTTGGCTATTCCCTTCAAAACGTCCCGATTGATTTCGTCAGGGCAGATTTTCTTCACACTCAGGCACTCGCGGCACGATTCTTGAAAAGTCTCCTCGGAGTTCCATATGGAATCACGGCTTATACCGTCGTCGTTTATTACAAGCTGGCGATCCTCGAAGAGATTATTAGAGAAGCTGCCTTCCTAGTCGCAGACACGTGGCAGACGAAAAGTTTCTTGTTATCCATGGGGGTGTCGCCCAACAAAGTTCACCTGATTCGAAACGGCGTTCCTTTAGAAGAATTTCCACCCCACCGCAGACCGACAGTTGCTGGTTCACCGGTGATCCTGGGTGTGGGCTCCTTAATCCCAAAGAAGGGATTCGACGTTTTGCTGCGTGCTTGTGCCATCCTGCACGAGCGAGGACTTCAGTTTCGTTGCGTGATCATCGGGGACGGGGCCGAACGGGAAAGACTGGGCATTCTGAAAAAGGACCTCGGCGTGGACGGCAATGTGAAAATGCTGGGCTACCGGACCCTCACAGAACTCCGAGACTGGTACTACCGAGCAGCTGTATTAGTGATGCCGTCGGTTGTCTCACTAACAGGTGAGACTGATGGGTTACCCACAGTTGTTATTGAAGCGCTTGCAAGTGGTCTTCCTGTTGTCGGGACGGAGACAGCCGCCATTCCTGAACTAGTCCAGGACGGCGTGAACGGCTTTCTTGTGGAGTCAAATGCTCCGAGGCCGTTGGCAGACCGGATTCAGGTGCTCTTAGAACGCCCTGATCTGAGAGAGAAGTTTGGCTGTGAAGGTCGGCGACGTGTCGAGCAGGATTTTAATCTGGACCGGAAAGTCGAGGCAGTTCGCGATTTGATCGTTGGTCACGTGCCGTCTAAAAGTCTCTCCGATATCGGTCACCCCCTCGCGCAGCTCGCTCGATAAAACCCGAGGCAACGGAGTCATCTGGACATTCTGCTGTTGTCTTGCTGACGCTGATCGATTGATTCCTGTGAGCGCAATCTACCGTAATATGCGCCCCTGAAACAACGTATGAGGTCTGAACCCATGACAACCGTGTCTTTCGTTATGCCGGTAAGAAATGAGGAAGAATACATCCGTGCGTCTCTGGGATCACTTGTGAATCAGAACTACCCGCCTTATGCATGCGAGATCCTCGTAGTGGACGGGCGGTCATCCGATCGAACGAGGGAAATCATCCAAGAGATTTGCCTCCAGAATCCACAAGTTTGTTGCCTGGATAACCCTGCGGGCATCGCCCCCACAGCCATGAACATAGGAATCCGGGCGGCTAGAGGCGAGGTGATCATTCGAGCCGACGGCCACAATACCTATCCGCCTGACTACGCGGCAAATTGCGTGAAGTATTTAGAACAGACCGGCGCCGATAATGTGGGCGGACCGTGGGTAACTGTGGCAGCCAATGAGAGTTTCAGTGCCAGGCTTGTCGCGGCCGTTTTAACTAGTCCCTTTGGCGTAGGTAATTCCAAGTTTCGCACAAGTCGTGAGGCGGGTTTTGTTGACACGGTTCCCTTTGGAGCCTTTCGGAGGGAGATTTTTGATCGTATCGGGCTGTACAACGAGAAGCTTGTGCGATGTCAGGATGTCGATCTGAATGCCCGAATCAGACATGTCGGCGGCAGAATCTACCTCACACCCGCTCTGACCACTCACTACCATCCCGTAAAGAATTTATCGGCGCTGCTGAAAAATGTCCTCAAGACAAGTCAGTGGCACATCATCGCGCTTCGTGAGAATCGCGAATCCATGAGCCCGCGTCACCTGGCGCCGGCAGTGTTTCTCGTATTCCTCCTGCTGTTGTGCCTGGCCTCTCCGGTAAGTTCCATCGCGCAAGCGCTCTTGATCTCGATCCTGTGCGCCTATATCTTGACGGGTTACTATTTTTCGCTGCGTCCGAAAACAAAGCGTGCTTGGGATGTGGCTCTCCTTCAGCCATTCGCGAACTTCTGTTTCCATATTGCTTACGGGGCTGGCACGCTTTTTGGTCTGCGCTATTTGTTCCGGCAGCCCCCTTTGAAGCCCATTCGGCCAGGTTTGCCCATTGGCGAGAATGCGAAATGACCTTCTGCATGCGGCGATTGACACTGTAATGAACCGTGCGCTGACAGCGGATGACGGATTTGAAATGGCTCCTTACTCGATGGGAATGAGCAGGCGCGTCAATCGAAACCGTGCGAGTGTCACGTGCTAAAACGCAACTTGGACATCGCTCTTGCGCTCGCGGGACTCGTTCTGCTCGCTCCGATGCTGCTATTCCTTGCCATCGCGGTTCGTCTTTCATCGTCAGGCCCTGCGTTCTATCGAGGGGTTCGTGTCGGTGTGAATGGCAAGCTATTTCGGATTGTGAAATTACGGTCCATGGTCGTGAATGCCGATGCGTTGGGCGCTTCGTGTACGAGTGCCAGCGATCCGCGGATTACGCCCATCGGCCGATGGTTGAGGAAATACAAGCTCGATGAATTGCCGCAAGTCTTCAATGTATTGAAAGGCGACATGAGCTTTGTCGGTCCCCGGCCGGAAGTGGAAAGGTATGTGGCTCTCTTCAATGAGGAAGAAAGGCGCATCCTCAGCGTGCGGCCCGGGATTACGGACTGGGCAACTTTTTGGAATTCTAACGAGGACGCGATTCTTGCCGGCAGATCCAATCCGGAACGAGCTTATCTTGAGGAACTTCGACCTCAGAAGATCCGGTTGCAGCTGAAGTACGTCCGCGAAAGAAACCTCTGGATTGATTTCAGAATCCTCCTTGCGACCGTGATCTTAGTTCTGAAACGCTGCTTTGGCGTAGGGTCTCAGGACCGCTCGAGAATGCAGCATTTCATCAGCAGAGAATCATGATTGAACGAATCCCGATGTCTTGCCCGGAAATAGATGAGTCCGATTTGGACGCAGTCGCTGAGGTCCTGCGTTCAGGCCGGCTTTCGCTTGGGCCGAAGACAGAAGAGTTTGAAAGAGAATTGTGTAAATACCTTGATGTGCATCACGCTGTCGCCGTCAGTTCAGGTACAGCCGCGCTCCATCTCATCGTTAAAGCCTTGGGCCTGGGGCCTGGGGATGAAGTGCTTGTGCCTTCCTTTACTTTTGCAGCCAGCGTGAATGTGCTCCTCTATGAAGGTGCGACACCGGTCTTTTGTGATATTGACCCCGTGACCTATAACCTTGACCCGGCGGACTTGAAAACGAAGATCACTTCTCGAACCAGGGCCATAATGGCCGTTGATGTTTTCGGGCATCCCGCCGACTGGGAAGCCATCAATGAGATTGCTGCAAGATATAAACTGAAAGTCATCGATGATTCTTGCGAAGCATTGGGCGCCGAGTACGATGGTCGAAAACTCGGTCAATTCGGAAGCGCAGCAGCCTTCGCCTTTTATGCCAACAAACAAATCACCACGGGTGAGGGCGGAGCACTCGTAACCAATAATTCTGGGATTGCTTCGAGCGCCCGCAGCATGCGGAACCAAGGCCGTGGCGAAATGGGATCATGGCTGGAGTATGAGCGCCTCGGCTTTAATTATCGAATGGACGAGATGTCAGCCGCCCTCGGATTATCACAATTGCGACGCGTCGAAAGTTTCCTTGAAAAACGACGGCAGGTGGCCGAGTCGTATACGCAACATCTCAGCGATGTGCGTGGAGTGCGCGCTCCTGTTGTCAGCCCCCGGGTTCGGATGAGCTGGTTTGTCTACGTGATTACGCTTGAGGAGCAGATTGATCGCGATGCCGTGATGGAACTGTTCCATGAGCGCCACATTCCCGTGCGGTGTTACTTTCCACCTCTACATCTCCAGAGCTACATCCGGAAGCGGAAAGATTGCCGCGTTGCACGGCTTCCGGTGACCGAGTCCATTGCCAACCGGACACTCGCGCTGCCTTTTCACAACAGACTTTCCCCGGGAGACGTGGAAGAAGTTGTCAGCGTGATGCGGTCGGCCGTGGAAAGCGCCCTTCAGGAGCGCTGAAACGATCTACAACAATAGGTCCGTCGTTGCCTGGCTGCGACATCGGACGCCCATCGATTCTCGTTCCTGATAAGCGCCATGAGTGGGCTCAGGAATTGTTACCAAGGGTTTTTCGTGTGTGAAGTGTGGACTCCGAAAAGTGCCGTCGAACGCATTCGATTCGCACCTGACTGGTTTCTCTTAAAGAGCCAGAACATTTCCGCATCTGTTCTCGAAACGAGAGTTTCACGTAGGCGATTGTCCATCAGGAAGTAGACCCCAAGCACAGCAAAAAATACGACAGAGGCCATTCATGCTTATGATCCGTGAATTCACACGACGACTACCCAAAATTGTTTTCCACCGCCGGCCCTGGTTCATCTTCCTGTTCCAGGCGGTAGTGGTGTTCAGTTCGCTTGTTTTGGCCTGGCTTCTCCGGTTTGACTTTTCATTGCCTTATCGGCGGTCAATGCTTTTGTCCGGCGTCCTGCTTGTCGCAGTCCGGCTGTTGACCCTCAGGCTATTTCACCTCGATCACGGCTGGTGGCATTTCGCAAGCGTTAGCGACGCCATAAACATCCTGAAGGCCGTTGGCCTGGGTTCGCTTGTGTTCTACCTCCTGAATCGCTACGCCGGCGCTGGCGTTGCTTTTCCAAGATCTATCTATTTTCTGGAGGCCATCCTGACGGCAAGCTTACTCGCGGGTGCGCGGCTGGTGTCTCGCGTCATGGTCGAATCCATTCGCAGGGACTCCCCCGCTGCCCGGCGAGTGCTGCTCGTGGGAGCAGGGTTCGCTGCCCAGATGGTGATCCGAGAGCTCGCTCATCCGAAGAGTGGATACGTCGCCGTCGGCTGTGTGGATGACGATCCTTCAAAGCGGGGGATTCACATCCATGGCGTACCAGTCCTCGGTCTTGTCGAGGAGTTGGCATTGGTCCTCGAGGCAAACCCTGTGGATGAGATTCTCATTGCCATTCCATCTGCGACTGGAAAACAAATGCAGCGCATCACAGGGATATGCCAGAGAACAGGACTCTCGTTCAAGACCGTGCCCACGCTTAGCGACATCATTCGTGGGGATGCCACGGTTAGCCAATTCCGCGAAGTCAGTCTCGAGGACCTTTTGGGTCGAGATCCTGTGCGGATCGATCTGGAAGCCGTGCGCGCTTGCTTACGCAACAAGAGTGTCGCCGTAACCGGCGCCGCTGGATCAATCGGATCGGAACTGTGCCGCCAGATCCTGGATTATGGCCCCTATGAACTGATCTGCATCGATCAGAACGAAACGGGGATCTTCTACCTGCAACAGGAGCTGCAGCGCCGGAAACATCAGACCCAGCTGGTCTGCTTTGTCGCAGATGTCTGCGATGCGGAACGCATGCATCGCTGTTTTTCCGATCATCAGATCGAACACGTCTTTCACGCGGCGGCGTATAAACACGTGCCAGTTATGGAAGAAAACGTTTCCGAAGCCATCCGCAACAATGTATTCACCCTGCAGGGTTTGCTGGATGTTGCCGAGGAGCACGGATGCGAGTCGTTTGTCCTGATCTCTTCGGACAAGGCTGTAAACCCGACAAGCGTCATGGGGAGCAGCAAACGCATTGGAGAGCTCGTGCTGTCTGCACGCCCGAGCAAAACATTGCGTTGCGTCTCGGTGCGTTTCGGAAATGTGCTGGGCTCGAGCGGAAGCGTTGTGCCGATTTTCCGGGAACAATTGCGGCAGGGAAGACCTTTGACGATTACGGATCCAGAGATCCGGCGGTTCTTCATGACTACTCAGGAGGCTGTGTCGTTGGTTCTACAGGCATTCACAATCGGTCATCACGGTGACATTTTGGTTCTGGAGATGGGAACACCTATCAAGATCTTAGAGATGGCCCGCACCCTGATTCGCCTTTCGGGAAAACACGAGGAGTCAGTACCTATCCAATTCACGGGATTGCGCAAGGGAGAAAAACTTGAAGAGGAGCTCTTCTACCACTATGAAGAGGTTTTTCCCACGTCGTGTGACAAAATTAAACGGACAACCGGATCGCAGAGGAACTGGGTGGAACTTTCTCGCCAATTGCGTGAGCTTCGCGCGTCGCTGACCGTCGACGGCGCAGGGCCTATTCGCGCCAAGATCAAGGAAATAGTTCCCGAGTATGCCTCCGAAGCGCAGAACTCAAACCAAGATGCCAAGGGCTTGCTCGCAGAGCCAGTGTTGCGGGCGGCCGCAAGCCATAACTAGTGTGGTGTCCCGGAAATAACTGACCAATGCATTTTTCCTTCAGGGGCCAAAGACCCGTTGAGCGGTCGGAAGTTACGCTGGACCTGAAGCACCAGTCTCCAGGAAAGAACTGTAAGGAACTTACGGGACAGCACACTAGTGGCCTGTACCAACTGATTGTGTACTGATGTGGCGCGATGGATCGGCATATTTCCACTTCACGATACGGGGCGATTTGTTGTACTGGCGAATGTATCGCAAGAGCTTCCTCTTCAGA
>Ga0187858_10000162_pt1 | contig 82534 bp, 73 predicted proteins | sample June2016WEW_8_15_FD_133015 | JGI IMG/M metagenome (GOLD analysis project Ga0187858, IMG submission 133015) | Peatland microbial communities from SPRUCE experiment site at the Marcell Experimental Forest, Minnesota, USA - June2016WEW_8_150 | ecosystem: Environmental > Terrestrial > Soil >...
ATGATTCCACTGCGCGAGATCGCGATAATCGAGATTGTGGCGCCACGCGATGCTGTACAGCGTGTCGTGTGGGCGCACGACGTAGACCGGCGCTTCGCGGATTTCGTCGCCGGCACAGCCGCCGAGCAGCATCGCGGCCAGCACGGCACCCCGGATCGAGGCCGCTGCGCTCACCGCGTTATTGCTGCAGCCCCGGTAGCAAGGGCACGAAGCTCACCGGCCCCAAGGATTCGCGCTCGATGCCCTTGTCGGTCTTGGTAAATCGGATCAGCTCCTGGCGTCCTTCGGGACCGACCGGTGCGATCAAACGGCCGCCGACGTTGAGCTGGTCGAATAATGCATTCGGCACCGCGTACGGCGCGGCGGTCAGTAGGATCCCGTCAAACGGCGCACGAGCCGCCCAACCGATATTGCCGTCCGCATGGCGAAAGTTGGCGTTTCGAATCTTCAACTCGCGCAGCGTGCGCCGCGCGCGAGAGAGCAGGCCCGCGATGCGCTCGACGCTGTAGATCTCGCCGACCAGCGGCGATAAGACCGCGGTTTGATAGCCGCAGCCGGTCCCGATCTCCAGAACTTTCGTCGTCACGCCGGTCGCCAGCAATTGCTCGGTCATGCGCGCGACGATATAGGGCTGGGAAATCGTCTGACCGAAACCGATCGGCAGCGCCGTGTCCTCGTAGGCGCGACTCGCGAGCGCTTCATCGACGAACAGGTGCCGCGGCACATGGCGTATCCGATCGAGCACCCGTTCATCGGATATGCCCTGCTCGATCAGACGCTGCACGAGGCGCTCGCGCGTGCGTGCCGAAGTCATGCCGATGCCACTCATGCGCGAATCCGACATAAAGCTATTCAAGGTTTAGCCAGCGTTCGATGTCGGCGAGGGCCGCGTGGCGCGTCAAGTCGATCTGTAATGGAGTGACCGACGCATACCCTTCAGCGACCGCGTAGAAATCGGTGCCGGGGCCCGCGTCCTGGCCGGCTCCCGCGGAGCCTACCCAATAAACGTCGCGGCCGCGCGGATCCTTGGCGCGCACCACCGGCTTGCTGCGGTGACGATTGCCGAGCCGCGTGACCTGAACGCCGCGCAGCTCACCGTCCGGGACATCCGGGACATTGACGTTGAGGATCATCGATCCCTGCAGCGGAGAGCGCACCAGCAGCCCGACCAAGCGGGCCGCGATGCGCGCCGCGCCAGCGAAATTGCGGGGCGTATCCTGATCCGCACACAAGGACACGGCGATTGCGGGCAAGCCGAGGAAGCGGCCCTCGATGGCGGCCGCGACCGTGCCCGAGTACAACACGTCGTCGCCCAAATTGGCGCTGTCGTTGACGCCCGAGACGACGATGTCATGCTCGAAGTCGAACAGACCGGAGATCCCCATGTGCACGCAATCCGTGGGCGTGCCGTTCACATAATACGCATCGGTGTCATAGGCGAGCGCGCGCAGCGGCACGTCCAGAGTCAATGAATTGCTCGCGCCGCTGCGATTGCGATCGGGAGCGACGACCGCCACCGAGCCGAGCGGCCGCATCGCCTCGCATAACGCCGTCAAACCCTCCGCGCGGTAGCCGTCGTCATTCGAAAGTAGAATTTTCACGCGAGGACTATACTGGAAGCCCGGAACCCCCGGTAGACGATCGAATCTCGAGACTATGACAAAACGACGCGACGCCGACCCAAACGCTTCCGCCGACGCATTGACATTTCGTGCCGCCATGCAGGGCGTGCGCCCGCTAGCGCTGTCGGCAGCGCCGCTCGCGCAGTTGAAACACAAGGGGCACAAACGCACGCCGCGCGCCGTCTCGAGCATGGTCAATCTCGATGCGGAAATGCCGCTCATCGCCGCGTCTGTGTCGGCTGAAGAAAGCCTGTCGTATCGGCGCGCCGGCGTGCGCGATCAGACGCTGCGCAAACTGCGACGCGGTCTCGTGCCGGTCGAGGATGAACTCGATCTGCATGGCCTCAACCAAGCGCGCGCGCGTGAAATGCTCGCCGATTTCATCGCCCTGAGCCGCGCCGAGCGGCGCCGCTGCGTGCGCATCATCCACGGCAAGGGAACCCGTTCCGGTGCGCGCGGCGCGGTGCTCAAGTCGGCGGTCAACGAATGGCTGCGGCGCCATTTCGACGTCATGGCGTTTACCTCGGCCAAAGCGATCGACGGCGGAACGGGCGCGGTCTACGTGCTGCTGCGCGCGTAGCAGCTCGGCGCGCGCAGCGGGATCGGCGCGCGAGCGGCTCAGGCGTCCAACAATACCGCGGCCATCGCGGCGAGACCCTCGCCTCGACCGATGCTGCCCAGGCGCTCGGCCGTCGTCGCCTTGATATTGATGCGTGCGGCCGCCACGCCGAGATCCTGCGCCAGGTTCGCCGCCATCGCGAGCCGATGCGCCGCGATGCGCGGACCCTCGGCCAGCACGGTTACATCGGCGTTGACGAGCTTGAGACCCGCGGCGCGCATCCGTGCCGCAACCTCGCGCAAAAATGCGCGGCTGTCGGCGCCGCGGTAGCGCGGGTCGCTGTCGGGAAAATGCTGGCCGATGTCGCCGAGCCCGAGCGCACCCAACACCGCGTCGCAAAGTGCGTGGATGATGACGTCGCCATCGGAATGAGCGACGACGCCGCGCGTGTACGGTATGCGCACCCCGCCGAGCACGACATGCTCGCCGGGCCCGAATGCATGGACATCGAAACCCTGGCCGATACGCATCGTATTTGCCTCCGCGCTAGTCAAAATTCTCTCCGCCGCCTCGAGATCCTCCGGGCGCGTGACCTTGATGTTGAACGCGGATCCGCGTACGAGGGCCGGATGATGGCCGAGACGCTCCATCGCTTGGGCCTCGTCGGTCACGGTCAAGCCTGAGCGCGTGGCTTCGAGCAGCGCGTGACGCAACTCGGCGAACGCAAATACTTGCGGCGTCAGCGCTCGCCACAAGCCTTGCCGATCGACGGTTTGCGCGATCACGCCGTCCTGTTCGCGCTTGATCGTATCGACGAGCGGCGAACCGAGTACGGCCCCGTGGGCGCCCCGATCGAGCGCGTCGAGCAGGTCGCGCAATTCGATGCCCGTCAAACACGGTCGCGCGGCATCGTGCACCAACACCCAGTCGTCGGATGCGGCCAGCGGTTCGAGATGCGCCAGGCCGTTGATCACCGATTGCTGGCGGCTTGCGCCGCCGATCGCCGACTGCAAGCGCGGCGTCGCGAGCTTGGCCGCCAGCGGCGGCCACAGCGCATCATCGTTCGCGACGACTGTCACGACCGCGTGTACGCGGGGCTCGGCCAAGAGGCGGCGCAGCGTCCATTCGAGCACGCTCGCGCCGAGCAGCTGCGCATATTGCTTCGGATTGGAATCCGGGGCGCCCGGCGAGAAGCGCATCCCGCGGCCGGCCGCGGGCACGATCGCCCAGACGCGGCGTACGGCGCTGTCGGCGGTCATTCCGCGCGGGCGGTGACCGTGGTGGCCGGCGCGGCGGGCATTGCGGTCGCCGAGGTCACGATTTGATAAAACGTTTCCGTTTTGCCGACCATGCCGAGCTCGCTGCGAGCGCGCTCTTCGAGCGCCGTCAGGCCGATTTTGAGATTGTTCACTTCGGCCCCGAGTTGGCGATTGCGCGCCGCTAGATCGCGGTTCGCCAGCGTTTGCATATGAATCGCGCTCTGCAGGCGCGCGACCTCACGCAATCCTTGTTCGGAAACCCATAGGCGGTACTGTAGAAAGACTACGCCCAATGCCAAGATGACGCCGAAAACTCTCATTGGGACAGGAGCTTAGCACGATCTCTTGAGAGATTGGTACCGATAGTGCGCTGATCCTCGCAAAGCGACACCCCTTACAGCAGGGATTCCTCGAATGGCCGTCTCTTGACGGCTTGGTCTATCTCGATGAGCAGCGCGAGCAGCGACTCCATGCGCTGCAAGGGCCACGCATTCGGGCCGTCGGACAAGGCATTCGCGGGATCGGGGTGAGTCTCCATAAATAAGCCGGCGATGCCCGCCGCCACGGCCGCGCGCGCCAAGACGGGCACGAATTCCCGCTGCCCGCCCGAGGAGTCGCCCTTGCCGCCCGGCAATTGGACCGAATGCGTGGCGTCGAATACCATCGGACAGCCCGTGGCGCGCATCACCGCGAGCGAGCGCATGTCGGAGACGAGATTGTTGTAGCCGAATGAAAACCCGCGCTCGCAAACCAGGATCGCGGGATTGCCGGTGGAGCGGGCTTTCTCGACGACGTTGGCCATTTCCCACGGCGACAAGAACTGGCCCTTCTTGATGTTGACCGGTTTACCCTGGGACGCCGCGGCGATGATGAAGTTGGTCTGCCGGCACAACAATGCCGGGGTCTGCAGGACATCGACGACGCTCGCGACTTCCGCCAGCGGCGTGTCCTCGTGCACATCCGTGAGCACCGGTACGCCGATCTCTTTGCGCACGCGCGCAAGCGCCTTCAATCCGGCGTCGATGCCGGGTCCGCGAAAGCTCGCGCGCGACGAGCGATTGGCTTTGTCGAACGAGGCCTTGAAGATGAACGGGACGTTTAATTTCTGCGTGATCTCACGCAAGCGGCCTGCGACATCGATGACCAGCGCCTCGCTCTCGACGACGCAGGGACCTGCGATCAGGAACAAAGGCCGATCCGCGCCCACTTCGAACGAGGCCAACTTCACGACGGCCGCCGTGCGCTAGGCCGTGGCGCGGCCGGGCTGCAGCGACGCCCGGTACTCGCGTGCCGCGCGAATGAATCCCGTGAACAGCGGGTGGCCGTCACGCGGCGTCGAGGTGAATTCGGGATGGAATTGACTCGCCATGAACCACGGATGGCTCGGCAGCTCGATGAATTCGACCAATCCGTCGGCCGAGAATCCGGAGAAGCGCAAGCCCGCCGCCGTCAGGTCATCAAGGTAGTTGTTGTTGAACTCATAGCGGTGGCGATGACGCTCGAAGATCGATTCCTTGCCGTACAGCGCATGCGCAAGCGAGCCCGGCGTGAGCCGCGACTCCTGGGCACCGAGACGCATGCTGCCGCCCAAATTGGATTTTTCATCACGCACCTGCTGGCCTCGCGCCAAATCCTGCCATTCGGTGATCAAGGCGATCACGGGGTGATGGGTCGCGCGATCGAATTCGGTACTGTTGGCCCCCTTGAGCCCAAGGACGTTGCGCGCATATTCGATGATCGCGAGCTGCATGCCTAGGCAAATGCCGAGATACGGGATGCGATTTTCGCGCGCGTACCGAATCGCCTGGATCTTGCCTTCGATGCCGCGATCGCCGAACCCGCCCGGCACCAGGATCGCGTCCATGTTCTGCAGCGCTCCGGGCCCCGATCGCTCGATGTCCTGAGACTCGAAATAGTGAATGTTGACGCGCGTGCGCGTCTTGATGCCGCCGTGCATCAGCGATTCGTTGAGCGAGATATAGGAATCGCGGATCTGCACGTACTTGCCCACCATCCCGATGTCGACGGCGGCCTCCGGATTTTGCTTGGCGGTCACGACCGCGCGCCAATCGGACAAATCCGTCGCCGGCGCATCCAGGCGCAGCTTGTCGACGACGATGTCATCGAGGTCTTGTTCGTGCAGCAACAGCGGAATCTTGTAGATGTCGTCCGAATCGACCGCGGAAATCACCGCCCGCTCCTCGACATTGGTGAACAGCGCGATCTTGCGGCGCTGTTCGTCGGGCAGCGTCTGCACGCAACGGCACAACAAAATGTCGGGTTGGATGCCGATGCCGCGCAGCTCCTTGACCGAGTGCTGCGTCGGTTTGGTCTTGATCTCGCCCGAGCCGCCGACGATGGGCACGAGGGTCAGATGCATGTACAGCACATGATTGCGGCCGAGTTCGACGCCCATCTGGCGAATCGCTTCCAGGAACGGCAAGGATTCGATGTCGCCGACCGTACCGCCGATCTCGACCATGCACACGTCCGCATTGCCTGCGCCCAAGCGGATGCGGTACTTGATCTCGTCGGTGATGTGAGGGATGACCTGCACGGTCGCGCCCAGATAGTCGCCGCGGCGCTCTTTGGCGATCACGCGTTCGTAGATCCGGCCCGTCGTGAAGTTGCTGTTGCGCCCGGTCGTCGTGCGCACGAAGCGTTCGTAATGGCCCAGGTCGAGATCCGCTTCCGTGCCGTCGGCCGTCACGAACACCTCGCCGTGCTGAAACGGACTCATGGTGCCCGGATCCACGTTGATGTACGGATCGAGCTTGACCATGCTGACTTTGAGCCCGCGCGCCTCGAGGATCGCACCCAAGGATGCGGCCGCAATACCTTTGCCTAGCGACGAGACGACACCGCCGGTGACAAATACAAATCGAGTCATGTTGGTCACCGCCGGATTAATTGGCACACGAGCCGCTCTCTGCAACGATTCGGCGCGTGTGTCTTGTGCCTTTACGGGAATTACGACAATTCGACGGGAATTCAGATTATCAGATCGAAGGCGTCGGGACAATCGAGTCAGACCAAATTTGGCGCACCGGCCCACTCGAACGCCAATCCGCGTTCGCCGCCGGCCACGCACCAGCGCGCGTCCAGCCATAAATCGCCGATCCCGATGAGCTCGTCGCCCGCATAAACGAACGGCAGCGAGTCGCGCATCCAGGGCAGCACGCCGAGCGCTTGACATAAATGTTGCACGCTGCGCGTCGATGCGCTAAGCCCAAGCTTGAGCGCCTCGCCGCCTTCGCGACCGCACACGAGCAAGGCCGCGGGCAAGCGCCGCCGATCCAAGCCGCCAATCCGCTCGACGCAATGCAATTGCCCGAGACCCGCGTCGAGATCCAAACGCGGTTGCGTGAGAATTTCCCATGGGTGCCGCAGCGCCAGCCGGGGCGGCGTCGCGGCGGTCAGAAAAATGCGGTCCCGATAGCGGCGCAGCGCCTGTGCATCCCAAGCGATCGCGGGCAAATGATCGGCGTCGGCGTCGAGGATTTGCCGCAGTGCCTCGAGCAAGCGCGCCGCCGGCGGCGGCAAGGCGCGTGCCTCGAAAATCCAGCGGCGCAGCGCATTGACCTGGCGTGCCGTAGCCAGCGAGCGCAAGCGCGGCACCGACAGCGCATCGCCATCGCGCAACAGCGCCAGATCTGCATCGGCGATTGCATCGAGCAGATGCTGCGCCTCGGCGACGTGCGAGGCCGTGCGAGACAGCGCGAGCCCCGCGCCCGGCCAGCGATTCTCGATCAGCGGCCACAGCTCGCGCCGCAGATAAACCCGATCGTAGCGTGGATCCGCGTTCATCGGATCCAGCATGCCGGCGATGCCGAGCGCCGCCGCAAACTGCCGCAAGTCGGTGCGCCGCGCGCTCAAGAGCGGCCGCAAATGCCAGCCGGACGCGAACGGCCGGCAGAGCGGCATGCTCGCCAAACCCTTGAGACCCGCGCCGCGCAGCGCCTGCAGCAGCAGCGTTTCAGCCTGGTCCTCCAAGTGGTGGGCCGTCAATAAGCACTCGCCGGCTCGCAGCTGCGCGGCGAGAGCCGCGTAGCGCGCATCGCGCGCCGCCGCTTCGACCGAGACGCCGGCGCGCGCCTCGATCGGGACCGCAACGATCGTCAGTGGAACGCCCAAATCACGACATAGCGACGCACAAGCCTCTCGAAACGAGACCGAGGCGGCTTGGAGGCCATGATCGACATGCACCGCGCGAATCGGTAATCCCTGCGACGCGCCGGCCAACGACGCGCCCGCCAACGACCCGCCGTGCACCGGCGGGGCGCGCAACTGCGCGAGCGCGGCGAGCAAGGCGCTCGAATCCGCCCCGCCGCTCAGCGCGACGACGAAGCCATTGGCCCCGGTCGGAACATGCGCTTGCAACACCGCCAGTAACTGGGCTGCGGAGAAACTCATTGCGCGCGATGGTACGGCATGCGCGCATCAAACGCATCGATCGCGGATCAGCGGCGCATGAATCTCACTAAGTCGCGGGCGGCTGCGGCGATTTGTCCGACGACTTGAGGCAGTCTTTCATGAACGCGTGACGTGCGTCGTGATCGAGCTTTTGATCCTCGGCTTTCTGTTTACAGGCAGCCCATGCGGGGTTGTGATGCCGTCCGTTCGCACCTTCGGCTCCCGGCGCCGGTGTCGTCGGCGTGGGGTCGTCGGCGAATGCAACGTTGGCGATGCCGAGTGCGGACCATCCCGCCAGTGCGATCGCCAGCGGAAACCCAATAACGTTCTTGACGTGACGCATGAATCGAACTCCAGTAGAGAAACACCGCTGCAGATTCTAGAGCCATTGCACCGGCGGGTGGCTGCCCCACCGTGCAAAGCTGTGTCAAGAATGTCCACGCCGAAGCGTATATTGGCGTCATCTAATCAGGAGATCTCGCATGAGCTACGACACCTATCACAAGCGCTCGATCGGCAAGCACTTGCTGAAGCCGGAAACACAAATGATGGGGTATGGGTACGATCCGAGCCTCTCGGAGGGCGCCCTCAAGCCGCCCATTTTTTTGACCTCGACGTTCGCATTCAAGAGCGCGCAGGACGGCAAGGATTTTTTCGACTACAGCTCCGGAAGGCGCGAACTGAAAGCGGGTCAAACCGCGGGGCTCGTTTATTCGCGCTTCAATAACCCCAACTTGGAAGTGCTCGAGGATCGCCTCGGTTTGTGGGAGGGCGGCGACACCGCCGCCGTGTTCTCGAGCGGCATGTCCGCGATCTCGACGACGCTCTGGGCCTATGTGCGTCCCGGCGACGTGCTGTTGATGAGCCAACCGCTGTACGGCGGCACGGAAACCCTCATCGAAAAGACGCTGCCGACATTCGGCGTGCGTGCCGTCGGCTTTACCCAAGGCTGCGATGCCTCTGCCGTGAACGCGGCGGCCACGCGCGCACTCGAACTCGCGAAAACGACGGGCGGGCGGGTTTGCCTGATCCTCGTCGAGACGCCGGCGAACCCGACGAACAGCCTCGTCGATCTGCAGCTGATGCGCAAAGTCTCCGAGCGCATCGGCAGCGAACAAGCCGGCGGCCGGCCGCCGATCGCGGTCGACAACACGTTCTTGGGGCCCGTGTTCCAGCGGCCGCTTGCGCACGGCGCCGATATCGTCATGTATTCGCTGACCAAGTATGTCGGCGGACATTCGGACCTCGTCGCCGGTGGCGTCATCGGCTCGCGTGAGATGGTGATTCCGATCAAGAAACTCCGCGGCGCGCTCGGCACGCAACTCGATCCCAACACCGCGTGGATGATCATGCGTTCGATGGAGACCATGTCGCTGCGCATGCACAAGGCCGCGGCCAATGCCGCGCTCGTCGCAAAATTTTTGGCAGCGCACGACAAGGTGGCCGCCGTCAATTATCTCGGTTTCCTCGCGCCCGGCGAGGCGCACCGCGCGGTGTTCGACCGGCAGTGCGAGAGTGCCGGCTCGACGTTCGGCTTTACGGTCAAAGGCGCGGAGCCGGAAGCATTTCGCTTGCTCGATGCGCTCCAAGTCATCAAGCTCGCCGTGAGCCTCGGCGGCACCGAGACGCTGATGTCGCATCCGGCGAGTACGACGCATTCCGGGGTTCCCAAGGAAACACGGGATCGGCTCGGGGTCACCGATGCGTTGATACGCATCTCGGTCGGCATCGAGGATGCCGAGGACCTGATCGCCGACCTGCGTGAGGCTCTCGGGAAAGTTTAGAGCGTCATGCGTACGCCGACGTAAACGGACGCCGGCGCGGCCGGGCTCTGAAAGCGGTTATCGACGCCTGGGGCGTTCGCGACGGCGCCCGCCGGTATTCCCGGCGCACCGACGCCCGTGGGATCGCTGAAGATGCCGTAAGTCGCGTACTTCGCATTGAGAAGATTGCTGATCGTGGCAAAGACTTCAATTCTCCGGCCAAAACGGTATGAGGAATGCAGTCCCACGACATGGTAGCCCGGCATCGGGGAGTTCTGATTGGACTCGTCCCCGAAATAATATTGATCGCTGACGACCGTTAGCGTCGCCCCTATCGTCCAGCCGGGTTGCAGGTTGAAATCGGCGCCGGTTTTCAGCCGGTGTTGCGGGATACCCGGCAAACGATCGCCGCGCTGAACCTGAATATCCCCATCGAGGTTATGGAAGGGATTCGACGCCGAGGGCAGCGTCAGCGCCGACTGAAACGTCGCATCCACATAGCTGTAATTGACGTAGGCGGACCAGGGTCCGGTTTGGTATTTCAATCCGGCCTCGATGCCTTGGCGGCGCGTGTCACCGATATTTTGAAAGAAGCCCTGGCTGACCGAGGTCGCGATTGCATCAATGTCATCGTGCAGGTCGGTGCGAAACAGACTCAGATTCCAGGAGCCCAGATTGCCGGCACCGGCGCCGCCTGAAATATTGCCGCGCAGTCCGAGCTCCGCCGTACGCGCAACGACTTGACGCAGGCCCGGCGGGTCGCCGGCTAGGCTCGAAGGCAGCAGACAGGGCTGCAAGGGATTGGAGCATTCGATCTCGCTCGCCGTCGGTGTGCGCGTACCCTGGGAGAGGCCGGCGTACAGGGTCGTGGCCGGCTGCAGCGCGTAGGTGCCGCCGATGGCCGGATTGAAATGCGAGTAGCGATTGTTGCCGTTGAGATTGCTGCCCAATAGATCATGCAGATCAATATTGGCAATGTTGTACCGGCCACTTGCCGTCAATGAGAGCGCGCGCGTGAGATCGAAGGTGTCGGTCGCGTACAGGCCGTAATCTCGGTTCATGCCTTGCAGGCTGACCGGCTGCGCGCTGACGTTCTGATGACCGGCCGCGAGCGCCGCATTCTGCTGCGCCTCCGTGGTGTTCACGATCAAGTTGGATGGCAGCACCGTGAGCTCGGAATCGATGACGCCGATTTGCGCGCCGGAATGGAAATTCACGAGCGCATCATCCACGGCTGCGCCCGCGGCGAACCGATTTTCGTGGCCGACGATGCGCGCCGAATCGGTCGTCTGCAACGCGACGCCGCGGCCATACGCGCCCGTCGCCTCAACATCATTCTCGCCGATCGGAATCGTTCCGCCACGGGAAATATCGGGCAAATTGCTGCCCGCCGCATTGGTGAGCGGCGTCACGCCATCCGCTTGGCACAGATCGCCCGAATACTGCGCAAGCGTGCACGAGGCGTAGTTCGTGGTGTTGCCGTTGGCGACCGTCTGTCCATACTCGCGGTAATACAGCACGCTCTGCAGCGCCCAGGCATCGGTGATATTCAACGATGCATCGAGCGTCAGGAATCCTAGGCGATCGAGGTTATCCTGGGGATTCGTAAAGACGAGACCGCGGCTCAATTGCAGTTCCTGAACTGGCGCGGCGCCCAGGCCGTTCAATTGGTTATCGGCGCGCGCATAGCTCAGTTCGATCGAGGAACGCTCGCCGCGAGCACTGAGGACGGCATAGAGCTGTCGCACGACATCATCGGAGAACATGCGCCAGCCGGTTTGGTCGAGCGCCCGGCCTGCGACGTAAAGAGCGACGTGATCGTCGCCGACGCCGTACTGCAACGCGGCGGAGTGCCGCCCGAAGGACCCGCCCGACAGTTCCAGCTCGCTGCCTTGATAGGTGAATCCGTTCTTCATGCTGACCGAGATCGCGCCACCGAGTGCATTGAGTCCGTAGAGGGGGCTCGAGCTGACGAGCTCGACCCGGTCGATCGCAATGTCGGGAATGAGATCCCAATTGACGGCGCCGCCGAGCGCCTCGTTGATGCGAACCCCGTTCTGGTAGACCGCCAGTCCCTGCGGCGTGCCGAGCACGGGTGAGGCCTCGAAGCCGCGATACAAAATGTCGGGCTGGAACGGATCGTCGAGATTCTCGTTGACGCTGATGCTCGACAAACCTGAAATCATCGCGCCGGTCAGGCTCGCAGATCCGCTGCGCGATAAATCCGCGGCCGACAGCGTTTGCACATTGCCCGGAATTTTGTCGATGTCGACGCTGCTGCCCGGTATCGGAGTCGACTCGACGACGATCGAAGGCAGCTGCGGCTGCGCGGGTGCTGCCTCTTCGGCGCCCGCCACGGCGCCGAGCGCGGGCAGCAGGCCCAAAGACGACAAAAACGCCGCGACGCGTCGAGTCGATTCAGCCCTGATTTGCGGGCTTCCACTGCTCGAGAAAGCTCGTCACGACTTTCGAGCGCATGCGCCTCATGGCCTCGAATTCGCCGGTCCTTTGACTGTAGAGCAGCTCGCCATGTTCGCTTAATACCGCGAGCGCCGGCACTCCCTTGGAAATCGGAATGCCGTAGCGCGCCGCGATATCCAAATTCCGATCCAATTGACCGATATTGACGTGCACGAGCACGTAGTTCGCCTCGAGAATCGGCCGGTTGGCGGAATCATGCAGGAAGATATCCAACACTTGGCAATCCGCGCACCAGTTGCCGCCGAAGTCCAGGACCACGCGCTTGTGAGTCGCTGCGGCGGTCTGCAATGCCGCGGCGATATCGGCTTCGGCGGACTCGGGCGCCGGGAAAATCTGCCGCTCACCGGCGCGCAGCGGGGCTGCCACGGCGAGCACCAGCAGCACCCACAGCGCCGGCATCGCGGGCAGCGCGGGCAGCGCGGGCAGCGCGGGCAGCGCGGGCAGCGCCAAACCCGCCGGTGTCCACCACTTGGTCGCGCGCAGCTTCATGATCTTGGCTCCTGAATTCGGTGGCTATTCATGGATTTTTTTAAGGATGCGATCTTAACTCGCCCGTCCCGCCTCGCCCAGCCCATCCGAGGAATACGGCGTGATGGCCTCCGCTTGCAGCGTCGGCAGCGTCTTGACATCACGAATCACCGGCAGGCGCAAGGCCACGAGCGTCAGCAGCAGCGCCGTGCCGCCCCCGACTCCGAGCGCCCATCGCAGGCCCCAATGCTGGCCCATCCAACCGCCGAGCAAGGCGCCCGGCCCGGAGGGCAGCAAAATCAGCCAACGCATCGTGCTGGTCATGCGCCCCAGCAACGGCGCCGGTGTAACCGATTGGCGCAACGAGAGGAAATTGATGAAGATGAAGACGGCGCCGAACCCAAACAGCATCAACATCACGACGTATGCGGCGACGCCGAGCGCACTCAAGGGCGCGACGGCGAGCAGCAACCAGCCGATGCCGGTCGTCGCAAAGCCAAGCGTCAGCGTCGTTCCCGAGCCAATGCGGCGCACCACGTGTTGGCCGATGACGCTCGCCGCGATCGTGCCCATTCCGAGCCCGACGTAACTCAACCCGACCGCGCGTTCGCTCAAGCCCAGTTCGCGCGTCGCAAACAAAATTTGCACGACCATTGCCATCTGATTGCACATCTGCCAGACGCCGACGCAGCTCGCCATCGCCACCAGCAGCTTGTGGCCGCGCACGAAGTTCAGGCCCGCGCGCATTGCGGGCCAGAACGGCGCATTTCTCGCGCTCGGTGTCTCGAGCACCGGCACACCGCGCAAAATCGATGCCGAGGCTAGCAGCAGCAGCGCGTCCGCGAGCAACGCGACCGGCGCCCCGGTGATCTTGATCAGGGCGCCCGCGGCGCCGGGTCCGGTCACTTCGGCGGTCGACGATGCCAGCGCGTTCTTGGCGTGCGCCTCGACGAGCCGTGCACGCGGCACGATTTGCGTCAACACGATCTGCGCCGCGGTGCCGGCCGTCGTATTGACCGAGCCGATGACGAACGCGACGACATACAGCCAAGTCATCGAGAGCCAACCGAGCCACCAGGCGCAGGGCACCGTCGCGACCGCCGCGGCAATCGATAGCTCGCCGATGACGTAGACCGGCATCTTGCGGACACGGTCGAGCCAGACTCCGCTCGGCAGTGAGAACAGCACGAACGGTGCAATTTCGATCGCCGTCAGTGTTCCCATCTGGGTCGGGCTCGCGTGCAGCAAGACCGCCGCGGTCAGCGGCAATGCAAGCAAGGTCACCTGCCCGCCGAACGAAGAGATCAGAATCGATATCCAGAGCCGGCGGTAGACCGCATCGCGCAGCAAATCCGTGGGAGCGAGCGTGAAGCGTTCGAGCCAGCGAGCCGGCACGAGCGTGCCTAGAGAGTAGCGGTTCATGAGATCGGTACCAGTGCCGTCCATGGTACCGAATCGGCTGCCGCCCCGACACGGCCTCCTAACTCGCCGTCATCACCGCGGGATGCAGTAGGTAGAACCCGACAGCAATTAGGATCAGATAGGCGAGCAGAACCAAGGTCCATCCCATGTTGTGCCGGATGACATCGCCTTCCTTGCGTACGAACTTGCTGGTCGAGACACCGACGCTCGCGGTTTGCGGCGCCACGGGTTTGCCGATTTCCGCGCCAATGGAATTAAGCGACGGTAACAGCAATGGTGGCATGCCGAGCTGCGCGCCGACGAGCGCCTGGAATTTGCCGAACATGGCATTGGTCGACGTATTCGAGCCCGACAGTGCAACGCCGATGAAGCCTAGGATCGGGGCGACGATGATGAAAGCCGTGCCAAAGCTCGAAAAGCCTTTCGCGAGCGACGCCGCCATACCGGAATAGTTGAAGACGTATGCCAGCCCAAAGATGAACACGCCGACCAGACATGCACCCCACATCTGATGGAACGTACGCCGGAATACCTCGCCGATTTGAGAGGCTTGCAGCTTGCCCATCGCCAGCAGCAACCCCGCGACGACGAACCACGACGCCAGAATCGCGGTGCCGCCGACATAAGGGGCAAATTTGAAGACTGCGCTGACATCGGGCTTTGCCGCATTGCAGGTGACTGCGAGCGCCGAGCAGGCGACCGCTTTCGCACTGAACCAGCTCACTTTCGGCAACGGTGACCAGGGACCGGTCCAAGCCGCGACCACGATCAGCAGCACGGCGAACGGCATCCAGGCCTGCAGCACTTCGGCAGTCTTGAGTCCATGTCCGCGCGTCTGCTTTGCCATCGCCGCATCGACCGGTACGCCGCCATAACCAAGTACGGTTTTGGGCTGCCAGACTTTGAGCAATGCAAATAGGGCGACGAAGCAAACGATGGAGCCGGTAACGTCCGGCAGATAGGGCCCCAGATAGACGGCAACCGGATACTGTCCCGCGATATAACCGAGTGATCCGACTACGGCGAGCGGCCAGCCGCCTTTCATTCCTTGCTTACCTGAGACCAGGTACAACAGCACCCACGGCGGCAGCAGCGCGAGCACGGCGACCACCGTGCCGACCGAGGCTGACAGCGCCAGCAGTGGATAGCCGGTGACGGCGGCCAGCGCTATGATCGGTGCGCCGAGCGCGCCGTAGGAGACCGGCGCATTGTTGGCAATCGCGGCGACGCGGATCGCGTTGAGGTCGGAAATGCCGAGGGAAATCAAGATGGGCGCAACCACCGCCCACGGATATCCGAAACCGACAAGGCCTTCGAGAAGTGCTCCAAATGCCCACGCGAACAGCATGGTCTGCACGCGGACGTCCATGCTGCCTTGCGCGATCAGCCAGCGACGGAAATTTTCGAATGTGCCGGTTACCGTCAGCGTATTGAACAGCACCATGCCCCAGACCGTAATCCAGTCGACGTTCCACACACCGGTCGCCGCGCCATATATATAGGCATGGGCGCCGTCGGCAAACGGCATTTTCCATACCCACAGCGCGAGCCCGACCGTAATGATCGAGCCGAATATCGTCGCCAACCAGGCCGGCAAGCGAAATACCGCGAGCATGACCAGCAGAGTAACAACGGGAACGAGCGCCACCAAACAGGTGAGCGTGAGGTTGCCGAGCGGGTCTAGCAATTGCGTGAACATGATTTCTCCATCGGTGTTCCGCGCGGTGTAAGCGTGGTATGTGCCGGCGTCACCGCGGTTTGATTTTTTCTACTAGCGACTGCTCCGGTTGATCCAGTGCCAGCGCTGCCGGTTCCGCTGAAACGCTAACATAACACAGGGCCGCGGACCGGCTCAAATGCGCGGGCAATTGTCATTTCGGAATAGGAGACACCGATCAACTGACACTGATCCTATATGCGGCGCGCTCAGCCTTCGCGGAACGCACCGAAGGAACGCAATCGCGCCTGGCGCGCATCCAATAGCTGGGTCACCGGCATCGCGCGCAGCTCGGTCAGATGCTTGACGATGCTTTGTTTGACGGTTTCGGCCATCGCGACCGGATCGCGATGTGCGCCGCCGTGCGGCTCTTGAAGAACCTCGTCGACCAGACCCAATTTCTTGAGCCGCTCGGCCGTGCCGCCCATCGCGTCGGCGGCAATCTCTTTCTTGTCGGTGCTCTTCCAGAGGATCGATGCGCAGCTCTCAGGCGAAATGACCGAGTAGACGCTGAACTGCAGCATCACGAGCCGGTCGCAGACGCCGATCGCGAGCGCGCCGCCCGAGCCGCCCTCGCCGATCACGACACTCAAGATGGGCGCGGCCAAGCTCGACATCTCGAACAGATTGCGCGCGATCGCCTCGCTCTGGCCGCGTTCCTCGGAGCCGATGCCGGGGTATGCGCCCGGGGTGTCGATCAGCGTGACGATAGGGATGCGAAAGCGCTCGGCCATGCGCATGAGCCGCAGCGCCTTGCGATAGCCCTCCGGTTTGGGCATGCCGTAGTTGCGCCGCACGCGCTCCTTGGTATCGCGTCCTTTCTGCTGGCCGATCAGCATCACGGGCATGCCTTCGATGCGCGCCAGGCCGCCGACGATCGCGAGGTCATCGCTGTACATGCGATCGCCATGCAATTCGTGCCAATCGGTAAAAATCATCGAGACGTAGTCGAGCGTGTAGGGCCGCTGCGGATGGCGCGCCAGCTGAGTGATTTGCCAGGGCGTCAGATTCGCGAAAATGCTCGTCGTCAAGGCTCGACTTTTCGATTGTAAGCGATTGATTTCCTCGGAAATATTGACGCTCCCATCGGCTCCTAGGAACTTCAATTCTTCGATTTTTGCCTCGAGCTCCGCGATCGGCTGCTCAAATTCCAGAAAACTCATCGCCATGAAGATGTTTCCTCACCCTTTACGTCATTGCGGGGACCATACACCAAATACCACCCCTCGCGCCCTACCAGAGCCGATAACTTGTCGAGAAACTCACGCGTCGGGCGCACCGACCAGGCGTCGGAAAGGTTCAATTTGCCCGAGTAATCCTTGCGCGAGACGCAGACGCCGATCGCGCAGGGACCGCGCAGGTAGGGCTTCAATAGCTCTTCGAAACGGTTGAGGCCCTGCGGCCCCTCGAATTCGCCGGGCCAGCGCATCCATAGCCGCTTGGCGTAACGCTCGCGGGCCTTGTCGATCTCGAGCAGCGATTTCGCCTGCAGCCGCCACGCTTCGATGAAGTCATCGAAGCGCAGCGTCCCGTCGATGACCAGTATCGCGTCTTTGACGATGATCTCGCGGTACTGTTGGAATGTTTCCTCGTAGAGACTGACTTCGAGTCTGCCGCTGCGATCGTCCACGATTAAGGTCACGCGATTCGGCCGGCGGCGGATTTCGAGCACGAGGCCGGCAACCGTCACGGGCTTGCCGGCGGACCATGCGCGGCCGCCCTCCGGAGCCGCGGCCGGCTTCGGGCCTCCGACATCCGCGAGCCGCGCGCTGACGAGGAACCGCAAATCCGGTTCGTACGGCGTGATCGGGTGTCCGCTCAAATAAAGGCCCAGTGTCTCGCGCTCGTAGCCCAAGCGAACCGCTTCGGTCCAATCGGGTACGGCCGCAGTCTCGGATTGAAACGGGTTTTGCGCCACGCTCAAGCCAAACAGATCGTCCTGGCCGGTCGTGAGCGCCAGCGAGTTCTGCTCGCCCAACTGCATCGAGGCGCCGAGCTCCGCGCTCAAGGTCGCGCGATTTGCGCCGAGCGCATCGAGACAGCCGCTGCGTATCATCGCCTCGAGCACGCGCCGGTTGACCCTTTGAAGATCGATGCGCCGGCAAAGATCCGCGAGACGGGAGAACGGCCCGTTCGCGCTGCGCTCTTCGATGATCGCCTCGACGGCCGATGCGCCCACGCCTTTGATCGCGCCCATCCCATAGCGGATGCTCGCGGGACCCGCGACTTTGAACGCATAGACCGACTCGTTGACGTCGGGCGGCAGCACCGCGAGGCCCATGCTCGCGCATTCGTCGATGAGCGTGACGACCTTATCGGTCTTGTCCATATCCGACGACAACACCGCCGCCATGAACGCGGCCGGATAATGCGCTTTGAGCCACGCCGTCTGATACGAGAGCAGCGCGTAGGCCGCAGAGTGCGATTTATTGAAGCCGTAGCCCGCGAATTTCTCCATCAAATCGAAGATGTAAGTCGCTTGCGCCTCGCGCACGCCGCGCGCAACGGCGCCGCTGACGAACACGGAGCGCTGCTTGGCCATCTCCTCGGGCTTCTTCTTGCCCATCGCACGGCGCAGCAGATCGGCGCCGCCCAGCGTATAGCCCGCCAACAGCTGCGCGATCTGCATGACCTGTTCTTGGTAGAGGATTACCCCGTAGGTCGCCTCGAGCACGGGCTTGAGATCCGGGTGCAGGTAGTCGATCGCCGAACCGCTCAAATCGTGTTTGCGCGCGATGAAATCCTCGACCATGCCGGACTGCAGGGGCCCGGGACGAAACAGCGCCACCAACGCGACGATGTCGCCGAACCGGTCCGGCTGCAGGCGCCGGATCAAATCCTTCATGCCGCGCGACTCGAGCTGGAACACCGCCGTGGTCTTGCAGCTCTTGAGCAGCGCGTAAGTCGCCGCATCGTCCATCGGCAGTGCCGTGATCACGAGCGGCGCCTCGCCCGAGAGCACGCGTGCGGCATTGATGTCGCGTACCGCCCAGTCGATGATCGTCAGCGTGCGCAGGCCCAAGAAGTCGAACTTGACGAGTCCCGCGGCCTCGACATCGTCCTTGTCGAATTGCGTCACGGGCGTCGTGCTGCCTTCTTCGCAGTAGAGCGGCGTAAAGTCGGTCAAAACGGACGGAGCGATGACGACGCCGCCGGCGTGCGTGCCGGCGTTTCGTGCCAAGCCCTCGAGGCTGCGCGCCAGGTCGATCAGTTCGCGCACGTCGCCGTCGCTGCTGTAGAGGCGCGCGAGTTCCTCCTCCTGCTCGAGCGCCTTATCGAGCGTCATGCCGATTTCGAACGGGATGAGCTTGGCAATCTTGTCGACGTAGCCGTAATTGTGGCCGAGCACGCGCCCGACGTCGCGCACGACGGCCTTGGCCGCCAAGGTCCCGTACGTGATGATCTGCGAGACGCGCTCGCGCCCGTATTTGTTCGCGACGTAGTCGATGACCCGGTCGCGGCCCTCCATGCAGAAATCGACGTCGAAATCCGGCATCGAGACGCGTTCGGGGTTCAAGAATCGTTCGAACAGCAGATCGTGCTCGATCGGGTCGAGATCGGTGATTCCCAGCACATAAGCGACCAAGGAACCGGCGCCGGAGCCGCGGCCGGGACCCACCGGAACGCCGTTTTGCCGCGCCCAGCGGATGAAATCCGCGACGATCAGAAAATATCCCGCGAACCCCATGCTGCAAATGACGCCGAGTTCCAGCTCGAGGCGACGCTCATAATCGCGCTCGTCGCGCGCCGGCGCATTCGCAGCCGTGGTGCCCGCGAGCCGCCCGCGCAATCCGCGCGCGGATTCATCGCGCAAAAACTCCTCGGTGGTGCTTCCGGCGGGCACCGGATAGGCCGGCAGCATCGAGGCGCCGAGCTTGATCTCGAGCGAACAGCGCTTTGCGACCTCGACGGTATTGGCGAGAAGCTCGGGGGCGTCGGCGAAAGCGTCAGCCATCTCGGCCGGCGATTTCAAATACTGCTCTTCGGAATAGCGCCTTGGGCGGCTCGGGTCGGCGAGCAGCGCGCCGTCGTGGATGCAGACGCGCGCCTCGTGCGCCTCGAAATCGGCGCGCGTCAGAAATCGGACGTCGTTGGTCGCGAGCGCCGCCACGCCGCGCGAGTCCGCCAAATCCAGCGCGGCCTCGGTGTACGCCTGGTCGCCCGCGCGGCCGGTCCGCTGCACCTCGATATAAAATCGATCGCCGAACAAAGCGCGCCAAGCGTCGAGGCAGCGGCCCGCCTCGTCGACATGGCCGCGCGCGATCGCGCGGCCCATGTCGCCCTCCGGGCCGCCCGACAGTGCGATGAGGCCGCGCAGCGTATCGCTCGTGAGCCAGGCGCGCTCGAACATCGGCGCACCGCGGTGTTGTCCCTCGAGATACGAGCGCGTCACGAGCTGCGTCAGGTGCCGATAACCGATCAGATCTTGGCAAAGCAGCACGATGCGCGACGGCGGCACGCGTTCGCCCGGCTCCCGTATCCAGGCATCGACGCCGATCAAGGGCTTGACGCCGGCGTTCTGCGCCTCCTTGTAGAACTTGACCATCGCGAACAAGTTGCTCTGGTCGGTCAAGGCCACGGCCGGCATCGCCGCGGCGGCGACCGCCGTCATCAATTCCGGCATGCGCACGATGCCGTCCACCAGTGAATACTCGGTGTGCAGCCGAAGATGCACGAATTGCGTCATGGAGCGAATCCCAACATGCGCGCCATCAGCGCGTCGGCGACCGGCGCAAACGAACGGCGATGCATCGGGCTAGGCCCGAGTTGCTGCAGCAGCCGCAGGTGAACCTCGGTCCCATAGCCCTTGTGCGCAGCGAATTGATACGCCGGGTACAGCGCATCGGCGCGATCCATGTAGGCGTCGCGCGCGGTCTTGGCGAGAATGGAGGCGGCACTGATCGCAGGCATGCTCTGGTCCCCATGCACGATCGAGCGTGCGCCCCTGCACCTGCCGAGCCCCGTGAGCCGCGGCAGCCGGTTACCGTCGATTGCCAGCAGGTCGGGAACCACGCTAAGCGCCAGCACCGCGCGCCGCATCGCGAGAAATGTCGCCTCGAGAATGTTGAGCGCATCGATCTCGGCCGCGTCGGCCCAACCGATGCCGTAACAGAGCGCTTGGCGGCGAATCGCCGCCGCGACCCGCGCGCGCGTCGGCGCATCGAGCAGCTTCGAATCGGCAACACCGGCTACCCCGCGGCCCGGCCGGTAGATCACGGCCGCGGCGACCACGGGACCCGCCAAGGGGCCGCGGCCGGCCTCATCGACGCCGGCGATCAACGGGTTCATGCCGATCGCCCCGTTTCGCTCGCGCGTCCCGTTTCGCTCGCGCGTCCCGTATCGCTCGGGCGCCCCGTATCGCTCGGGCGCCCCGTATCGCTCGGGCGCCGCGATTCGAGCATGCGCATGATGGCGAGCGCCGCACTCGCGCTGCCGCCGCGTCGCAGCTCGGCGTGAATACGCGAAAACTCCTCTTCCAGCTCATGCCGACGGGCAGGGTCATCCATCCACATCAAGAGCTCCGCGCCAATCGCTTCGGGGACGATTTCCTCTTGAAAATATTCGCTGACGACGCGCCGATCCGCAAGTAGATTTGGCTGCGCAAAAAACTTCACTTTGACGAGTTTCAGGCGCCGCACCAGCCAGGCCGTCATTGCGCCCAACCGGTACACGACGACCATCGGGCGTTTGCACAGCGCCGTCTCCAGACTCGCGGTGCCCGAGGCGACCAGAACCACGTCGGCCGCCGCCAGCGCCGTCTGCGCTTGAGAATCGAGCAGCTTGACGCTCACCCCCGGCGCCACGCGCGCGAGCGCTTCGGCAAATATCGCCCGCACGGCCTGGTTCGCCATCGGCGCAATGAATTCAAGATCGGGCCGCTGGGCGGCGAGCCAGCGCACGGTAGCCGCAAAATCCGCGCTCAAGCGCATCACTTCGCCGCGCCGGCTGCCGGGCAGCAGCGCGACGACTCGCGCATCTGCACGCAAGCCCAATTGCGCGCGCGCCGCCGCGCGGTCCACGGTCATGGGGATCGCGTCGGCCAGCGGATGCCCGACAAACTCGGCATGCAGTCCCTGATCGTCGTAAAACCGCTTTTCGAACGGCAGCAGGCACAGCACCAGGTCGACCGACTGGTGCATGCGCTCAACGCGGCGCTGACGCCAGGCCCAAACTTGCGGACTCACGTATTGCACGGTCGGGATGCCGGCCGCGTGCAAGGAGCGGGCGAGGCCCAAATTGAATTCGGGCGCGTCGATGCCGACGAACACGTCGGGCCGCGCGGCGAGGAACTTGCGGCGCATCTGTGCCCGCAAACGCAACAGGCGCGGTAAATCGCGCAAGACCTCGAACAAGCCCATGACCGCAAGGGATTCGGCGGGCTCCCAGACCTCACACCCCGCCGCCTGCATCTTGGGACCCGCAATTCCGAAGAAGCGGATCTGCGGCGCGAGCGCCCGCAATGAGTCGATCAGATGAGCCCCGAGCGTGTCCCCCGATGCTTCGCCAGCGACCAGACCGATCCGCAGTGGCACCGGCATGCCGCTACCGCACGATGCTGCGGGAGCTTCGCTTGATGAATTCGACGAACGGCCGGATCTCGGCCTGTTCCAATGCGATTTGTTCGAGCTGTTCCACCGCCTCGTCCAATTTCAATCCGGAGCGATACAGCAGCCGATAGGCAGCGCGAATGTTGCGTATCTGATTCTCATCGAAGCCGCGCCGCTTGAGGCCCTCGGCGTTCACGCTGTGCGGCTCGGCGGGCCGGCCCACGGCCATCACATAGGGCGGCACGTCGCGCGTCACGGCGGTGTTGTTGGCGATGAAGCAGTGCGCGCCGATCTTCGTATGCTGATGCGCGCCCGAGAAGCCGCCCATGATGACCCAATCACCGATCTCGACGTGACCGCCGAGCGTCGCGCTATTGGCCAAGACGATCTGGTCGCCGAGCTGGCAATCGTGCGCGACATGCGCTTGCGCCATCAGAAGATTGTCGTTGCCGATGCGCGTCACGCCCTGGTCCTGAATCGTGCCTCGATTGACCGACACGAATTCGCGGAACACGTTGCGGTCGCCCACTTCGAGGCGCGTCGGTTCGCCGTTGTATTTCTTGTCCTGCGGCGCCTCGCCGATCGACGCGAATTGGAATATCTTGTTGTCCGCGCCGATGCGCGTCGGTCCGTTGATGACCGCATGCGGCCCTATCCAGGTACGCGCGCCGATGACCACATCCTCGCCGATGACCGTGAACGGACCCACGGCCGCATCCGCCGCAATCTGCGCCGACGGCGCTATCACCGCACGCGGATCGATCATCCTCGCTCTCCCGACTTCGGCGCTTCCTTGGTATCCGGCGCGACCATGATCTCGGTGGAAGCGACTTCGACGCCGCCGACCTCGGCGAGACCATGAAATTTCCAGATGCCCTTGAATGCGCGCAGCAGCGTCACGGTCAATATCAACTGATCGCCGGGTTCGACCGGTTTTCGGAATCGCGCCTTGTCGATCGCGACGAAATAAAATCGCGTCGCATCGGTGGGGGTGTAGCCGACGGTCTTGAACGCCAAAATGCCGGATGCCTGGGCGATCGCCTCGATGATCATGACGCCGGGCATCAGCGGCCTCTGCGGGAAATGGCCCGTGAAATACGGCTCGTTGAACGTCACGTTCTTGAGCGCCACGATGCGCTCGCCCGGCACCAGATCGATAATGCGGTCCACCATGAGGAACGGATATCGATGCGGCAGCTGCCGCATGATCTCCTGGATGTCCAGCGTGATCGGCTCACTCATCGTCACTCCTTGGTTTCTTGCCGTGCGGCGCCGGCTCGGTTCGGCTCATTCGTCGAAACTGCGCGACCCTGCGCCACCATATTTTCGTTTCCTCGGCCGGGATGCCGCTCGAGTAGCTGCCGGCCTTAGGTAAGGACGTCGTGATCATGCTGAGGCCGGTGATCACCACGTCGTCGGCAATCGTCAAATGTCCCGCGATGCCGACGAGTCCGCCGATCATGCAGCGCTTTCCGACCGTCGTACTGCCCGAGATTCCCGTGCAAGAGGCGATGATCGTGTGCGCTCCGAGCCTGACGTTGTGACCGATTTGTATCTGGTTGTCGAGTTTGACGCCGTTCTCGATGACGGTATCGTCGATCGCACCGCGATCGACCGTCGTGTTGGCGCCGATCTCGACATCGTCGCCGATCTGCACGGTGCCCAGCTGCGGTACCTTGACCCAATGGCCCGCATCGGCCGCAAAGCCGAAGCCGTCGGCACCGATGACGGCGCCCGGCTGCAACACACAGCGTGCGCCGACGCGCGTGCCGGCACACAGCGTGACGCGGGCCAAGAGCCGCGTGTCCGCGCCAATCCGCGTACCGGCCTGCACGATGCAGCCGGCGCCCACGAAGACGCGCTCGCCGATCTGCACGCCCGCCTCGATGACCGAGTGCGGTCCGATCGTGGCGGTGGCATCAATGCGTGCGTCCTTGGATACCGCGGCGCTCGGATCGATGCCCGCGGACGGGACCGCGGGCGGGTAGAGCATCGAGGCAATTCGCGCGTACGCGAGATAGGGATTGGGATCGATGAGCGCGGCGACCGGACACAATTCTACGTCTCGGGCGGCGATCACGACCGCCGTGGCCGCGGTCCCCGCCAGCTGTTTGCGATAGTGCGCGTTCGCAAAGAAGCTGATGCTGCCCGGCCCCGCATGCTGCAGCGTAGCGACCCGATTGACACGCAGACTCGGATCGCCACGCAGCTCGTGCCCGAAGCGAACCGCTAACTCTCCCAGACTGTATCCGTCCGTTTGCACGAGCGCACGTTTGCCGCGCCGAACGGCCCAGTGCTTTTACTTGGTCCCGGGGGGAATCGGTTTGGGCTGAGCCGGAGCTGCCGCGCCGGCCGCAGGTGCCGCAGGCGCTGCGGGCAAGGTCGCCGGTTTCGTCAGCAGCACCGCGAGTACGTTCGCCGTGAGGTCCAATTGTCCCTTGGCATAGAACACGCCGTCGCCGAGCACCAGATCAAAACCCTGGGTGCTCGCGTAGGCTTGAATCTCGGTTACGAGATAGCGCTGCACCTTGCCCAATTCCTCATTGCGACGCGTCGAGGCGTCGTCCTGGAATTCACCCGCTTTGCGGGAAAATTCGCGCTGTTCGTCGCGCAGCGATTTCTCCGCCTTGGCGCGATCCGCCTCGGCCATCACGGCACCCTCGCGCTGCAGCTTCTCATCGCGCGCTTTCAGATCGTTTTGCATCGTCAGCAGTTCGCGGCGCCGCGGCGCGAACTCGTTGTCGAGCGCGCTCATGGCGGTCTTCGTTTGCGGAGCGTCTTCCAAAAGCTTCTGGAAATTCACGACGCCGATCTTGATTTCGGCACTGGCTTGTTGCGCTGCGAAAAACCCGCATAGACCGAGCAGCACAATGGGAACGCTACGAGTGAAAGTCGACATGTTGCTTTCTAAGACCTCAAAAGGTGGAAATTGTCAAAACGATTGTCCGATAGAAAATTGAAACCGCTCGGTTTGGTCGTTGAACCTCACCGTGTCGCCGGGGTACGCATTTAACGGTATCCCATAAGAGAACCGGAATAAACCTAAGGGCGCAAGCCATTGCACCGCAAGGCCGGTCGATCTCTTCAATGCATTATAGCTGAAATGATAATCGACCGGCGTCGTGTCATCGACCCCTAGGAATTTAACGTTGGTGCCGGTTTGAAAGACATTGCCCATGTCATAAAACCAGCTGACCCGAGCCGCACTCTTCCATTTTTCGGGCACCGGGAACAGTAATTCCAGGCGGTTGATGATGCGCATATTGCCGCCGTAGGGGTTGCCGAGACCGATGTTGTCGCGCGGCCCCAAGCGGCTTTCGCGGTAGCCGCGCACGCTATCGGGGCCGCCGGCGAAGTAGTTGAGGTACGGCGGCAGCGCGGTCGTACGCCCGAGCGCCGACGCATAGTCGAACGTGAATTGATCCGAGATCAACCACTTACCGACGATCGGGATGTACTTGATGAATTGGTAATTCAGCGCGTAGTAGCGCACATCGCTGGGCGGGACCGCATAGCGAAACGAGAATGCGTTGCGCATGCCGCGGTCCGCGAACTGCGCGCGGTTGCGCGAATCCATCGACCAGCCGCCGGTGAGCTCAAAGGTATAAAAATCGGACCCGTAGACGGTGTAGGGCGTGTCGAGCGAATTGACGTAGCCGTCGTTGTTGGTGTCGTCGATCTGCCGCTCGAAGGGGCTGCCGTTCGCCTTGACCCAATCGACGGCCTGTTGCGAGCTGTAGCCCTGCGAGGTCACCAATTCGTTCTTGTTGGCCGCGACGCCCACACTGATGCCCTGGTACTCCGTGATCGGATATGAATAGCTTTGCGCGAGCGTCAGCTGCTTGGTGCCGAACACCGAAGAGGCGGAAACGAACTGCGTGACCGCCCGATACGTCAACGACGTCGTGCGCGCGACGTTGTCGATCGTCGTATACGGATCGGTCTGCGCCAAGGTGATGCTCTTGCTGTATTTGCCGGCATTCGCCTCGACCGCGATGCGTTCGCCGGCACCCATGAAGTTGCTGTGCACGAAGTTCAGGTTGATGCTGAATTTCTGGGCTTCCGAATAGCCGATGCCGCCGCCGAATTGTCCGGGCAAACCTTCCTTGATGTTGTAGTCGACGTCCACCAGATCGGCGCTGCCCGAGACCGGCTTGGTTTCGAACTCGACTTTCTCGACATACGGGAGCCGTTGGATGCGCTCCTTCGAACGCTCGACCGCAGAGTTCGACAGCCAGCCGCCTTCGAGCTGACGCATCTCGCGCCGCAGCGTCTCGTCGTTGATTGCGGTCTCGTTGTTGAAATTGATATGTCGGACGTAGACCCGATTGCCGGGTTCGATGAAAAACGTCAGCGACACGGTTTTCTTGTCGTTATCGGCCGTGGGCACGGGATCGATTTTCGAAAATGCGTAACCGTCGGCGCCGAGCCGGTAGCTCATCAGTTCCTGGGAATTGGTGACCGCTTTGCGCGAGAAGGTATCGCCCGGATGAATCAGCAACAATTTGCGCAATTCCGGCTCGGGAACCACGAAGGTGCCGGCCAATTTGATCTCGGAGACCTTGAAGACGGCGCCCTCGTTGACGTTCACCGTGATGAACATGTCGTCTTTTTCAGGCGCGATCGTGACCTGGGTCGATTCGATCTGAAAGTTCGCGTAGCCGCGGTCCATGTAATACGAGCGAATCTTCTCCAGATCGCCCTGTAGGGATTCGCGCGAGTAGCGATCGTCCTGCTTGTACCAAGAGAGCCAATTCGGCGTCTTCAGCTCGAGGCTGTCGAGGACGTCCTTTTCCTTGAACGCCGTATTGCCGACGAGGTCGATCATGCGGATTTTGGCGCGCTTGCCTTCCTTGATGTCGACGACGACCTCGACCTTGTTGCCGGGCAAGTCGGTGACTTTGGTATCGACGCGCACGGCGTACTTGCCGCGGCTGAAGTACTGATCGGTCAAATATTGTTTGACTTCATCGAGCACCGAGCGATCGAAGATCTTGCCGTTGGCGAGCCCGACGTTGCGCAAGCTCTTCTGCAGATCTTCGGTCTTGATGTCCTTGTTGCCCTTGATCTCGAACTTCGCGATCGACGGCCGCTCGACGACGACGACGAGCAGCGTGTTGCCGTCGCGCCGCAATTCGACGTCGCGGAAAAAGCCCGTGGCATACAGAGCGCGCATCGCCTCGCCGACCCGCTGGCCGTCGAGATGATCGCCGATGTTGACCGGCAAATAATTGAAGACCGTGCCTTCGGAAATGCGCTGCAAGCCCTCCACGCGTATGTCGCCGACGGTGAACTGCTGTTCCTTGGACGCGTCTTGTGCGAGCGCGACTAACCCCAAAGGTTGGACGATGAGCGCCACAACCCCGAGAAACCGTAATTCAAACCCCACGCGACTGAGACCTTATATTATTTTTGCTCATGACTTCCCATCAGTTCAAATGTCTGGAGATATCGTTGTAAAACGCGAGGCTCATGAGCACCACGAGCAGCGCAATGCCGACCTGCTGGCCATACAATTGGGCTCGCTCGGACAAAGGACTTCCCTTGACGGCTTCCACCAGTTGATAGAGGACCTGACCGCCGTCCAATAGAGGCACGGGCACCAGATTCAGCACCCCGAGGCTGACGCTGATGATCGCCAAAAAACCCAGGTACGCGCCGACGCCCAAGAACGCGCTGACGCTCGCGAATTCCGCGATGCTGATCGGTCCGCTGATATTCTTGGACGAAACCTGTCCGCTCGCCATGCGCCACAGCATCTCGACGGTCAACGCGGACATCTCCCAGGTCTTGGCCACGCCGACGGCGACGGCCTCGAGGGGGCCGGAGCGGCGCAATTCGATGAGTCCCGGCGGCCAAGTGCGCGCACCTTCCTCGACCGTGATGCCGAGCCTGCCGATCGCCCTACCCTGCTCGCGCACTTCCGGCACAGAGGCGATGATTCGCAAGTGCTCCCCGGCGCGCTCGAGCTCGATCGAAATATCGCGGCCCGCCGAACGGCTGACTGCAGCCACAAACTCGGAACCGTTGGCGAGCGGCTCGCCATCGACCGCGAGCAGCTGATCGCCGGCGCGCAAGCCGGCCTTGGCCCCGGCACTGTCCGCCGGCACCGCCGCGACCTTGGTCGCCGCCTTCCAGCTCGCGAGGTCGAAGCCGAGGCCCGGCAGCAATCGACCGGGTTCGGTCAATGCGCGCCGATCGCCCGTGACGCGTATGCTCATCGAGGTATCGGCGCCGTCGCGGCGCACTTCCAACGGAATGACGCCGTCATCCGTGAAACGGCGAATCAGCGCGATTTGCAACTCTTCGGTATCGGCGACGGCCTTATCGCCGACGCGCACGATGGTATCGCCGCGCCGCAACCCCGCTTGGGCCGCCGGACCATCGGGTTGCACCTCCCCGACGACGGGCTTCGCGACCTCGGTTCCGATCATCGCCAACACCGCATAGAGCACGATCGCGAACACGAAATTCATCGCCGGCCCCGCGAGCAGCACGGCGATTCGATGGGCGATCGGGCGGTGCGTGAAGGAGCGAGGCAGATCGGCGGGCGGCACGTCGCCGTCGCGCTCATCGGCCAATTTGACGTAGCCGCCGAGCGGGATCGCGGCGATGCAGTACTCGGTGTGATCGGCGTCTTTACCGACCCGCATCCACAGCGGCTTGCCAAACCCGATGCTGAAGCGCAGGACTTTGAATCCGAGCTTTTTGGCGACCCAATAATGGCCAAACTCGTGCACGGACACCAGTAAGCCGATGGCGACCAAAAACGCCGCAATGCTTGCCAAAATCATCATGCGAAGGCTCCACGCGCAGGCTCTATCAAAACAGCAGCCAATCGACGCGCGGTGGCGTCGGCCTCCAGAACATCATCCAGAGACTTCACGGGGCATGCATCAATGTGCTGCAACACCTGGTCAATGACCGCAGCAATGCCCGTAAAGTTCAAGCGCCGGTCGAGAAACGCCTGAACCGCCACCTCATTGGCGGCGTTCAATAGCGCAGGCGCCGTCCCGCCCGCTCGCGCCGCGCAGCGAGCGAGTTCGAGAGCCGGGAAACGCCCATGATCCGGCAGCTCGAAATCGAGCTGGCCAATCGCCGCCAAATCGAGGGATTGTACACCGGAAGTGATGCGCTCCGGCCATGCCAATGCTTGCGCGATCGGTGTACGCATGTCGGGGGCGCCCAATTGGGCGAGCAGCGAACCATCCGCATATTGTACGAGGGAATGGACCACGCTCTGGGGATGCACGACGATATCGACCTGCGCCTCCGGCAAACCGAACAGCAAAGTTGCCTCGATGACCTCGAGCCCCTTGTTCATGAGCGTCGCCGAATCGACCGATATCTTGCGACCCATCTTCCATTTCGGATGCGCGCAGGCCTGTTCTTGCGTGACGTACGGCAAATCCTCAGCCGCGGTCGTGCGAAACGGACCGCCCGAGGCAGTCAGGATCACGCGGGTCACTCCGCGCGCAACCTCGCCGGGCAAATACCCCGCGGGCATGCATTGGAAAATTGCGTTGTGCTCGCTGTCGATCGGTATCAGCGCAGCGCCGGAGGCGCGCACTTCGTCCATCAACAGACGCCCCGCCATCACCAAGGCTTCTTTGTTCGCGAGCAATACGCGCTTGCCGGCGCGCACGCCCGCGAGCGTCGGCAGCAAGCCCGCGGCACCGACGATCGCCGCCATGACGATCTGCACGCCGTCATCCGCAACCGCCGCGGCCAGCGCATCGGCGCCGCAATCGACCTGGGTCGCGCAACCGCATTCGCGCAGCGCGCGGCGCGCATGGCCCGCCGCCGCTTCGTCGACGAGCACGGCACGGTCCGGTTTGAACCGTTGCGCCTGTTCGACCAGCGTTTGCCAGTTGCGGTGCGCGCACAAGCTGGTCACGCGAAATCGCTCGGGATGCTCGGCGATGACCGCGAGCGTGCTTCGACCGATGCTGCCCGTGGAACCCAAGATGGCGACACCGCTTAAGCGCGTCATGCGAGCACCCCCGAACTAAAAAGGCCGAGCGCATAGAGCGGCGCGGCCGCTGTGACGCTGTCGATGCGGTCCAACATGCCGCCATGACCCGGCAACAGCTTGCCGCTGTCCTTGAGTCCGGCCGCGCGTTTGAACATGCTTTCGGTCAAATCGCCGACGATCGAGATCAAACCGACCGCACAGCCGAACGCGATCGCGGCAATCACCGGTAGCCCGAAGACGAGCGCACCGACCCAGGAGACCAGCGCAACCAGCGCGATGCCGCCCGCCGCGCCTTCCCAAGTCTTGGCAGGACTGACCCGGGGCGCGAGCTTGAGGCGACCGAAACTGCGGCCCGCAAAATAGGCGCCGACGTCCGAGGCGACGACCAGCACGGCCAAACACAGCACGGCTTCGGGCCCGCGCGTAAATCCACGCGAGACCGTCAGCAAGCGCGCGAGCGCGATGAACGCCGGCACCAATACGAGCGCCCCACAAAGCAAGGTCAGCATGGGCTGCTGGCGGTTCGGCGCGGCGCAGATCCAGGCAAATGCACACGCCCACCAGAGGCAGGCAACGGACAGCAAAATCAGCAAATGCCGCGGATCGTCGGTGAAGCGCCAGGCCGCCACCAACAGCACGACGATGCCGGCCGTATAGAGGATCCGGGCCGCGGCGCCGGCGAGACCGCCGAAGCCGGACCACTCCCAAGCCCCGACCGTGAAGACCACGCCGAAGGCCAACATGGCCGCTTGCGGCGGCAGCAAGAATAAGCCCGTCAGTAACACCAGCGCGAGCGCGCATGCCGTCAGGATCCGTGTCTTAAGCATCAGAATGGGCGGAGACTTGCGCCGAGGTCTTGCCGAAGCGGCGTTCGCGCCGACGAAAGTGTTCGAAAGCCGCCTGCAAATGCGCCGTGGAGAACTCGGGCCATAGCACGTCGTCGAAATACAGCTCGGTGTAAGCGAGATTCCACAACAAGAAGTTGCTGATGCGCTGTTCCCCGCCGGTGCGTATCAGCAGATCCGGGTCGGGCAGGCCGGCGAGCGCGAGACGGCCTGCGACCTCGGGTTCGCCGATCTCAGCCGGCGTCAAACGGCCCGCTGCGACGTCTGCGCTCAGCGAACGGCAGGCCTGCACGAGGTCCCAGCGACCGCCGTACGCGACCGCGACCAGAAGCTCGAGTCCCGTGTTGTGCTGCGTCAGAGCCTCGGCCGACCGCATGCGGCCGGCGAGTTCCGCACCGAGCGACTCGCGATCGCCGATGAAGCGCAGCCGCACCTGGTTGCGATGCAAATTCTCGATCTCACGGACCAGCGAGTCGAGAAACAGGTTCATCAAGAAACCGACCTCGTCGGGCGGTCTGCGCCAGTTTTCGCTGCTAAAGGCGAATAGCGTCAAGTAGCGAACGCCTGCGTTGCCGCACTCCTCGACGACCCGGCGCACGACCTTGATGCTGGCGCGGTGGCCCGCGGGACGCGGCAAGCCGCGCGAACGGGCCCAACGGCCGTTGCCGTCCATGATGATCGCAACATGCTGCGGCGAGTCGGCCATTGGCTTCTAGAATAGTGCAAGTCTTTGGAAGCTCAGACCTGCATCAATTCCTTTTCCTTGTCGGCCATCGCGTGATCGATCTCGGCAACGTGCTTGTCGGTGAGTTTCTGAATGTCGTCCTGGGCGCGCCGGTCGTCGTCCTGGGCGATCAGTTTCTCCTTGAGCATCTCCTTCAATTCGTTCATGACTTCGCGGCGCACGTTGCGCACCGAGACGCGCGCCGCTTCGGCTTCGGAGCGCACGACCTTGGTGATGTCGCGGCGCCGCTCCTCGGTCAACGCCGGCATCGAAATGCGGATCAGCGTTCCCGCGGAATTGGGCGTGAGGCCGAGATCGGACTTGAAAATGGCCTTCTCGATGATCGGCACCATCCCTTTCTCCCAAGGAGTCACGGTCAGCGTGCGCGCATCCTCGGTCGCCACGTTCGCAACCTGGTTCAAAGGCATCTCGGTGCCGTAATAGTCGACCTTGATGTGCTCGATCAGACTCGTATGGGCACGGCCGGTGCGCAGCTTCTTGAGCTGATCCTTGAACGTCGAGACGCATTTTTGCATGCGTTGCGTGGCATCCTTCTTGATGTCTTCCAGCATGGATTCCCCTTAGAGTTCGAGAGAAACGACGGTACCGACGTCCTCGCCTTGTACGATACGCACCAAATCGCCGGCATGGAACAAATTGAATATTTGCAGCGGAAGCTTGTTTTCCCGGCACATGACGATCGCGGTCGCGTCCATGACGCTGAGGCGATCGGTCAGCACCTGATCGAAGGTCAAGCGGGTGTAGCGCTTGGCGTCGGGGTTCGTCAGCGGATCCGAGTCGTAGACGCCGTTGACCTTGGTCGCCTTGAGCAGGATATCCGCATTGATTTCGATCGCGCGCAGACTCGCCGCCGTATCGGTCGTGAAGAACGGATTGCCGGTTCCGGCGCCGAATATCACGACCCGGCCCTTCTCCAAATGGCGTATCGCCCGGCGCCGGATATAGTCTTCGCAGACCTCGTGGATCCGCAGCGCGGACATCACGCGCGCATAGGTGCCGAGACCCTCGAGCGCGTCCTGCATCGCGAGCGCATTGATGACGGTCGCCAGCATTCCCATGTGATCCGCCGTCACGCGGTCCATGCCGGCGCGCGCGAGCCCCGCACCGCGGAAGATATTGCCGCCGCCGATGACCACGGCGACCTGCACGCCCATGAGCGTCAAATCGCGGATCTCGCCGGCGATGCGCTTCAGAATCAGCGCATCGATGCCATAATCCTCGGCGCCCAGCAACGCCTCGCCGGACAGCTTGACCAAGATTCTGCGGTAGCGCGGCGTGGCGATTGGGGTGGTCATGTTCTTGAGTCCTAACTATACGCGGACACGCCTCAGGCGCGGGATCTCCGGCCTAGCCTTTCTTGGCATTGACTTGCGCCATGACCTCACCGACGAAATCATCGTGTTTCTTCTCGATGCCCGCACCCACTTCGTAACGCACGTATTGCAGCACCGTGGCGCCGGATTTCTTCAGCAGCTTTTCCACGGTCGTATCCGGATCCTTGACGAAAGGCTGCCCGAGCAGCGTGATCTCGGCGAGGTACTTGCGTAAGCGGCCCTCGACCATCTTGGCGATGATCTCCGGCGGTTTGTTCTCGCCCTTGGTCTGCTCGGCCAATATGGCGCGCTCCTTGTCGAGCACCGCGGCCGGCACGCCGTTCGCATCGATGTAGGCTGGATTCAAGGCCGCGACATGCATCGCGAGATCCTTCGCGAGCGCCTCGTCGCCGCCCTTGAGCGCCACCAAGACGCCGATACGCCCGCCGTGCAGATAAATCCCGAGCGCAGTCGGCGCCGTCACCGCGACGAAGCGGCGCACCGAAATGTTCTCTCCGATCTTCGCGACCAGCGCCCGGCGATGCTCGTCGAGCGTGCCGCCGGCGTGCGGCGATACGAGCAGGCCCGGCAGGTCGGCGGCCTTTGCCTCGAGCGCGGCGCGTGCGACATCGCGCGCGAATGCCTGGAACTCGTCACTGCGCGCGACGAAATCCGTCTCGCAATTGACCTCGACCAGAACGGCCTTCAAGTTCGCGCGCTCGATCGCGATCGTGCCTTCGGCGGCGACGCGTGTCGCCTTCTTGTCGGCTTTGGCGAGTCCCGATTTGCGCATCAATTCCGCGGCCGCGTCCAAGTCGCCCTTGGTTTCTACGAGCGCTTTCTTGCACTCCATCATGCCGGCGCCGGTTCGCTCGCGGAGTTGTTTCACTGCATCAGCCGTAATATTCATGATCTTCGCTTTTCAGGTTTTTGGTCTTAAGGTTGACGGGTGCCCTTGGGCGCCCATGGCTCTCGAGTAGATCGAGGGCCGGCTCCCTCGCGGGAGACCGGCCCCACCGCACGTCAGCGGCTCAGACGCCACGTGCCGGAGTACGGCGTCCCACGGGCCGGCGCCTCGGCGCACTCGCGGGGCGCGTCTCGGCGGGAGCCGCATCCACGACGTCGACCTCATCGACCTCCACTTCATCCTCGGCCGCGGCCGCGACCGCAGCCGCGCCCGGTATCACGGTCACCGGTATCTTGCGGCGCGGGGGCGGCTTGCGGCCGCGCGTCGGCGCCGGGGGCCTGCGGGCACCCACCGCATGCTTCTTCGGGTTGCCCTCTTCGTCCAACTCGACGAATTCGTCCTCACCGACCGGAACCTCGGGCAAGGACGCCTTGCCTTCGAGCACCGAGTCGGCGATGCCGCCCGCATAGAGCAGGATCGCGCGCATGGCATCGTCGTTGCCCGGAATGACATAGTCGATGCCGTCGGGCGAGCAGTTGGTATCGACCACGGCGACGACCGGAATACCGAGCTTGCGCGCTTCGTGAATCGCGATTTCCTCGTGGCCGACGTCGATGACGAACAGCGCGTCGGGCAAAGCGGTCATGTTGCGGATACCGCCGAGGCTGCGCAGCAGTTTGTCCATCTCACGGCGCAGCATCTGCGCCTCTTTCTTGCCGCGCCGGTCCAACGCGCCGCTTTGGGCCATTTCGTCGAGTTCGTTGAGGCGTTTGATCGACTGACGGATGGTCTTGAAATTCGTCAGCATGCCGCCCAACCATCGCTGGTTGACGTAGGGCATACTGCAGCGGGTGGCTTCTTTTTGCACCGCGTCGCGCGCCGAGCGCTTGGTGCCGACGAACAGCACCTTGCCCCCTTCGGCGGCAACACCCCGAATGAAGGCAGCCGCATGCGCGTACAGAGGCTGAGTCTTCTCGAGATTAATGATATGAATTTTGTTTCGTTCGCCGAAAATGAACGGAGCCATCTTCGGGTTCCAGAAGCGCGTTTGATGCCCAAAATGGACACCGGCTTCCAGCATTTGTCGCATGGACACGCTAGACATGAAAACTCCTTGGTTGGGTTGAGCCTCCGCGTATCCCAATCGGCAACCCGACCATCAAGCTCTCACTTTTGGTGCGGGCACCCGGCCGATTGTGACGACACGCGTGCGGGGTTGTTAAAAATAGCCGCTCTTTATACCATGCCCAATACGGGAAACAAAGTCCGGCGGAGCCCATGAACATCACGATCAAGACTCCTGAGGAACAGGACAAAATGCGCGCCGCCGGCCGCTTGGCCGCGAGCGTGCTGGACATGATCGAACCCTATGTGCAGCCGGGCGTGACGACCGAGGAACTCGACAAGCGTTGCCACGACTTCATCGTTGGTGAGCTCAAATCGATTCCGGCGAACCTCAATTATCGCGGCTTCCCGAAGACCATCTGCACCTCGATCAACCACGTCGTCTGCCACGGCATTCCGGGCGACAAGCGCTTGAAGAACGGCGATATCGTCAATATCGACGTCACGGTCATCCGCGACGGTTTTCACGGCGATACCAGCCGCATGTACTTCGCCGGAACGCCGACGGTGGCGGCGCGGCGCCTCTCCGAGGTCTGTCACGAGGCGATGTGGCGCGCCATTCGAATCGTGAGGCCGGGGGCGACCCTGGGCGACATCGGTCACGCGATCCAGACTTACACCGAGGAAAATAACTTCTCGGTCGTGCGCGAGTATTGCGGACACGGCATCGGCCGGGTCTATCATGAGGATCCGCAAGTGCTGCATTATGGCAAGCCCGGCGTGGGCCTGGAACTGGTGAGCGGCATGACCTTTACGATCGAACCGATGATCAATGCCGGCCGCCGCGACGTGCGGGTGCTCGACGACGGCTGGACCGTCGTCACCAGGGACCAGTCACTCTCGGCGCAGTGGGAGCACACGATATTGGTGACCGATCGCGGCTACGAGGTGCTCACGTTGAGCGCCGCGGCGCTGGCCGCGGCCGGGCTCGGTGCGCGCCTGCTTGGGCCGGACGGCGCACCGGTCGTCGCAGCGCCCTCCGCGGCGGCTTCTTGAACGCGCGCGGCGTCGATTTGGATCAGCAGGCCGGTTGGGCCTATCTGACCGAAGCGCCGCAAGCGCTGGAAAACAGCCAGTTCTCCCCGCCGGTATTTCGCCAAGTGCTCGAGCGCGGCACCGAGTTGCTGCAGGAACGCTTTGCGGCCGACGAGGGCATCGAGGAGCTGGTGCGGGATCGCGCCCGGCTCGTCGACATCGCGCTGCGCGCGGCCTGGAAGCGCCATGCCGGCCGATTCGCCGAGGACTTGGCGCTCATCGCGGTCGGCGGCTACGGCCGCGGCGAGCTGCATCCGTGTTCGGACATCGACATCATGGTGCTGCTGCCGAAGAGCGATTCGTCGGATTGGCAGCGCGATATCGAGAAATTCCTCGCGCTGCTCTGGGACATCGGCCTCGAAGTCGGGCACAGCGTGCGTTCGATCGACGACTGCCAGCGAGAAAGTCTCGCCGACATCAGCGTTGCGACGACCTTGTTCGAAGCGCGGCTGCTGGCGGGACCGGAGCCGCTGTTCGCCGGCATGCGCCGCGCCTTGGCCCCGGACCGGCTGTGGTCTTCGCAGGATTTCTTCGAGGCGAAGGTCAAGGAGCAAAGCGACCGCCACCACCGCTACTTCGACACCGCCTACAACCTCGAACCGAACGTCAAATCGAGTCCCGGCGGGCTGCGCGATATCCAAACGATCGGTTGGGTCGCGAAACGCCATTTCGGCACCGAGACGCTCGATGAGCTGGTCGCTCACGGATTTCTGACGCGCGAAGAGCTGCGCAAGTTGAAGGCCGGTCAATCCTTCCTCTGGAAGGTGCGCTTCGGTTTGCACATGATGACCGGCCGGCGCGAAGACCGGCTGCTCTTCGATTACCAGATCAAACTCGCGAAATTATTCGGCTACGAGGATGCCAGTTTCACGCTCGCGGTCGAGCAATTGATGCAGAAGTACTACCGCACGGTCATGGACGTCAGCCTGCTCAACGAAATGCTGTTGCAGCTGTTTCGCGAGGCAATCCTCACCCAGAGCGGGCCGCCGCAGCCGATCAACGCGCGTTTTCAGAGCCGCAACGATTATCTCGAGGTCACGCATGCGGAGGTGTTCGCGCGCCATCCGTCCGCGCTGTTGGAATTGTTCGTCCTGCTGCAGCAGAACCCGCAATTGCGCGGCGTGCGCGCCGAAACGATACGCCTCATCGGCTTGCACGCGCCGCTGATCGACGAGGAATTCCGTCAAAATCCGCGCCACCATCGATTGTTCATCGAGATTTTGTGCGCACCGGTCGGCGTCACGCACGAGCTGCGGCGCATGAATTTGTACGGCGTGCTCGGCCGCTATATTCCCGCTTTCGGTCGGGTCGTCGGCAGGATGCAATACGATCTGTTCCACGCCTATACGGTCGACGCGCACACGCTGTTCGTGGTCAGCAATTTGCGCCGACTCGCGATGCCGAAATTCAACGACGAGTTCCCGAAGTTGAGCCAGATCATGCAATCGCTGCCGCGACAGGAAGTCGCCTACCTGGCCGCGCTGTTTCACGATCTCGCCAAGGGCCGCGGCGGCGATCACTCGGAACTCGGCGCCGTCGATGCCGAGGCGTTTTGCTTGGAACAGGGCTTGGGCCGCTACGAAGCGCGGCTGGTCGCCTGGCTGGTGCGCAATCACCTGATCCTGTCGATCACCTCGCAGAAAAAGGACATCAGCGACCCCGACGTCATTCACGATTTCGCGACGCGTGTCGGCGATCAAACTCACTTGGATTATCTGTACGTGTTGACGGTCGCGGACGTGCGCGGCACCAATCCGAAGCTGTGGAACACCTGGAAGGCGCGCCTGTTCGAGGAGTTCTACGAACGCACCAAACAGGCGCTGCGCCGCGGCCTGGAGACTCCCGTCGACCAGGAGGAGCTGATTCGCAATACGCAGGCAAGCGCCCGGGAGAAAATGCCGGACCTGTCCGAGGCGCAAATCGACCGCGTCTGGTCGCAGTGGACGGAAGCCTATTTTCTGCGCTATCTGCCCGAAGAAATCGCCTGGCACACGACGCTGCTCGCGTCGCGCGGCGCGGACAGCGACAAACCGTTGGTCGCGATCCGTCAGCTCCATGAGCGCGGCGGCACCGCGGTGCTCACCTATACGCCGCGCCGCCTGCACAGTTTCGCGCGCACCACCGCGGTGCTCGATCAGATGGGATTGAACGTCGTCGATGCACGCCTGGTCTTGAGCGCGAACGGCTTCAGCCTCGAGACGTACGTCGTGCTCGAGGACAGCGGCGCGGTCATCAGCGATCCCGGGCGCATCGCCGAGATCGAACGCAGCCTGGGCCGCAATTTACTGCAACCGGAAGATTCGCCGCTGATGGTGACGCGGCGCGCGGCGCGCCAGGTGCGCATGTTCTCGACGCCCACGCAAGTCAATTTCAGCCTGGATACGCGCAACAATCGAACGATACTCGAATTGGTCGCCGCCGACCGGCCCGGTCTGCTCTCCGAGGTCGGCAAGGTGTTCAAGGCCGAGCACGTCGCAATCACCGGCGCAAAAATCATGACGGTCGGCGAGCGCGCCGAGGACGTTTTCTACATCACCGATACGGATGGGCTCGAATTGCAAGAGGACGCCTGTCGGCGCGTCAAAGAAGCGCTCGTCCGCGCGCTCGATCGGCGCGACGCGGCAAGGAGTTGAAGCCATGACGACCTACGAGCGCCCCACCTCCCACGAGCAACCCAAGACTCCCGAGCAGCTCAAGGCGATCATCGAGCAAGCCTATGAATCGCGCGCGCAAATGACGCCGCAGACGACGCCGACCGACCTGCGCGCGTCGATCGAAGCGGTCATCGAGTCGCTGGATCGCGGAATTCTGCGCGTCGCGGAGCGCAGCGACGGCGGCTGGACGGTGCACGAATGGCTCAAGAAAGCCGTGCTGCTGTCGTTTCGGATCAAGGACAACGTGACCATGGCCGCCGCCGGTCTCGGCTTCTACGACAAGGTGCCGCTCAAATTCAGCGGCTGGGACAACACCAAATTCGCTGCCGCGGGCATGCGCGTCGTGCCGCCGGCCACGGTGCGCCGCGGCGCCTACATCGCCTCGAATGTGGTGTTGATGCCGAGCTTCGTCAATATCGGCGCGTACGTGGACTCCGGCACGATGGTCGACACCTGGGCCACGGTCGGCTCCTGTGCGCAGATCGGCAAGAACGTGCATTTGTCCGGCGGGGTCGGCATCGGGGGCGTGCTCGAACCGCTGCAGGCGAGCCCCACGATCATCGAGGACAATTGTTTCATCGGCGCCCGCTCCGAAATCGTCGAGGGCGTGATCGTCGAGACCGGCGCCGTGGTTTCGATGGGCGTCTTTATCGGCCAGAGCACGCGCATTTACGATCGCGAGCGCGACCAAATACTCTACGGCCGGGTACCCGCGGGCGCGGTCGTCGTGCCCGGCAGCCTGCCGTCGGCGGGCGGCAAATACTCGCTGTCCTGTGCCGTCATCGTCAAACGCGTCGATGCGCAAACGCGCGCAAAGACCTCGATCAACGAGCTGCTGCGCAATACCGATTGAGGCTCAGCCGATTCGGCCGGTGATGTAGTCCTCGGTGAGCTTCTGGCGCGGATTGGTGAAGATCATGTCGGTGGGGCCGATTTCGACGAGATCGCCCATGTGGAAATACGCCGTCAGCTGGGAGACGCGCGCCGCCTGCTGCATGTTGTGCGTCACGATCACGATCGCGTAATTCTCCTTCAATTCGTCGATGAGGTCCTCGACCTTCGCGCTCGCGATCGGGTCGAGCGCCGAACTGGGTTCGTCCATCAAGATTACTTCGGGATTGACCGCGATCGTGCGCGCGATACAGAGGCGCTGCTGCTGGCCTCCGGACAAGCTCGTGCCCGCTTGCGAGAGCCGATCCTTGACCTCGCCCCACAATCCGGCGCGCTCGAGACTGAGGCGCACGAGGTCGTCGAGATCGGCCCGACGACGAGTCAGCCCGTGGATGCGCGGGCCGTAGGCAACGTTTTCATAGATCGAATGCGGAAACGGCGTCGGTTTCTGAAAGACGATGCCGACGCGCGCGCGCAATTGTGCGACGTCCTGTTTGGGCGCATAGATGTCCTTGCCGTCGAGCGTAATGAGTCCTTCGACGCGGGCGCTCGCGATCGTGTCGTTCATGCGATTGAGGCAGCGCAGAAACGTCGATTTTCCGCAGCCCGATGCGCCGATCAGCGCGAGCACTTGATTGCGCCCGATATCGAGACTCACCTCCTTGATCGCGCGTTTGTCGCCGTAGAATACGCTGACGTCGCGTGCGGTCATGACGGCGTTGGTCGCGTTCGCCAGCAGGGGCGCGGCGCTCTGCGCCAATTGAGGGGCATCATTCACGGCTTCGCGTTCCTCACCCAAATCGCCCGGTGATGTAGTCGTCGGTCTTGCGATTCGAGGGCGACGTGAAAATCTTGCTGGAAGGTCCGATTTCGATCAGTTGGCCGAGATACATGAAGCCGGTGACGTTCGAGACTCGCGCCGCCTGCTGTAAATTATGGGTCACGACGATGATGCAGAATTTCTCGCGCAGCGTTTGCAGCATCTCCTCGATGCGCAGCGTGGAGATTGGGTCGAGCGCCGCGGTCGGCTCGTCGAGCAGCAAGACCTCGGGCCGTACGGCGATTGCGCGCGCGATGCAGAGGCGCTGCTGCTGTCCGCCCGATAGACTGCGGCCGTCGACGTGCAACAAGTCCTTGACCTCGTCCCAAATCGCCGCATCGCGGAGCGCCTCCTCGACGCGCTCGTGCAATCGGCTGCCGCGCACTGCGCCCGCGAGGCGCAGGCCGAGCGCCACGTTGTCGAACACCGACATTGGAAAGGGCGTCGGCTTCTGAAACACCATGCCGACGCGATACCGCAGCTCGGAAACATCGACCTTGTCGCTCAGTATGTCCTCGCCGTCGATGCGTACCTCGCCGTCCGCGCGCTGATTCGCATAAAGCGCGTACATGCGATTGAGCACCCGCAGCAGCGTCGATTTACCGCAGCCGGAAGGTCCGATGAACGCGGTAATCGAGCGGTCCTCGAGCGTCGTGTTGATGTCGAACAGCGCCTGCGCGGCTCCATAGTAAAAATTGAGGCCGCGGATTTCGACCTTGACGTCATGCACCGAGAGGTCCGCGCCGGGCGCCTCGGTCGCCACCGGCGGCCGGATCTTCCAGGATTTTGGAGTCTTCGACGAGGGCATCATGATTTGGATCCGCCGCTCGTTTGCATCAGCGACAATATGATGCGTGCCGAGACGCTCAGCACCAAGATCGTCACCGTAATGATCAGGGCGCCCGCCCAAGCGAGCTGCTGCCAATCCTTGTACGGACTCAACGCGAACTGGAAGATCACGACGGGGAGATTCGCCATCGGTGCGGTCAGCTTGGTGCTCCAGAACTGGTCATTGAGTGCCGTGAACAACAGCGGCGCGGTCTCGCCGCTGATGCGCGCGATCGCCAGCAACAGGCCCGTGACGATGCCGCTGCGCGCGGCCGGATAAACCACGCTCACGACGGTGCGCCATGGATAGGCACCCAAGGCCGCGGAGGCATCCTTCATGCCGGACGGCACCAAATTGAGCATATCCTCGGTGGTCCGCAGGCTCACCGGAATTGCGATGACCGCGAGCGCGACTGCGCCGGCGATCGCCGAAAAATGGCCCATGCGCACGACCAGGATTTCATAGATGAACAGACCAATGATGATCGACGGCGCGCTCAGCAAAATGTCGTTGATGAAGCGGATCACGGTGCTCAAGCGCGAAGTACGCCCATATTCGGCCAAATAGGTTCCGGCCAGCATGCCGATCGGCGAACCCATGCAAATCCCCAGCAGCGTCATGACGGCGCTGCCGTATAGCGCGTTGAGCAGGCCGCCCTCGGAACCCGGAGGCGGCGTCATTTCCGTGAATACGCGCGAAGACAGGCCGGCGATGCCGTTCGAGACCAAGGTCCAGAGGATTGCCGCCAAACACGCGAGGCCGACGAGCGTTGCAGCGACCGAGAGCGCGAGAAATACGCCGTTGCGCGCCTTGCGGATCTGGCGACGATTCATAGCGGCGACAACGCGCGCCGCTCCAAGCGGCGCAACATCGCCTGCGCGATCGCGATGACCGCGAAGGTGATCAGAAACAGCAGCAGGCCCAGCGCGATCAACGACGAGGTGTACAGATCGCCGACCGCCTCGGTGAACTCATTGGCGATCGAGGAGGATATCGTCGTGCCGGGCGCCAATAACGACGTGCTGATGCGATGCGCATTGCCGATCACGAAAGTCACGGCCATCGTCTCGCCGAGCGCGCGCCCGAGACCAAGCATGATGCCGCCCAACATCCCGACCCGCGAATGCGGCACGACGACGTGCCAAATGACCTCCCAGGTCGTGGCGCCCAATCCATAGCCGGATTCCTTGAGCATCGGCGGCACGGTATCGAAAACATCGCGCATCGTCGCGGCAATGAACGGCAATACCATGACCGCCAAGACGACTCCCGCCGTGAGCACGCCGATACCGAACGGCGGCCCCTGGAAGAGTTTGCCGATCATGGGGATGGGGCCGATATGATCGATGAGCCAGGGTTGCACGTGGCGTTGCAGCAGCGGCGCCAATACGAACAAGCCCCAGATGCCGAAAATGATGCTGGGTACGGCGGCGAGCAGCTCGACCGCGGTGCCGATGGAACGCTTGAGCACCGGGGGGCACAATTCGGTCAGGAACAGCGCGATCCCGAAGCCCGTGGGCACCGCAAGCAACATCGCGATCAGCGAGGTGACGACCGTGCCGTAGATCGGTGCGAGCGCGCCGTATTCGTCGGTCACGGGATTCCAGATCTCGCGTGTCACGAACCCGAATCCAAAATGCGAGAGCGCCGGCCAGGCGCCGCGCAGCAGCGAGAGCGCAACGCCGCCGAGTATCAACAACACGAGTATCGCCGCAGCCAATGTCGCGGAGCGAAACACCCTCTCGTAGATCAACTGCCTGGCGGCATGCCTCGAGTCAATGATCGCCACGGTATCGGTTCAGCTCCCAGGAATAGATCATCGGTCGGATCCCGCACCATTCTACTATGCGATCAGATCAAGCCATCCCAAACCTGGTTACTTTTCGCTCCACAGCGCATGGCCGTTCGAGGTAATGCTCGAAGCCCAGGTCTTCTTGACCTGCGCGATCAGCGCGGCCGGCAGCGGCACGTAGTCGAGGTCGACGGCCAGCTTACCGCCGTCCTTATACGCCCATGCGAAGAATTTCAAGGCCTCACCGACCGACGCCGCATCCTCCGGCTGACGATACAGCAGAATGAAACTCGCGCCGGTGATCGGCCAGCTGTTGGCGCCGGCTTGATCGGTCAGGACCAGGTAATACGAATCGGAACCGGCCCAATCCGCATTCGCGGCGGCCGCCTGGAACGACTCGACGTTCGGGGCGACGGTTGTGCCCGCCTTGTTGGTGAGCAGCGCGTAGGCCATCTTGTTCTGCTTCGCAAACGCGTATTCGACGTAGCCGATCGCGCCATCGGTCTGCGTCGTCATGTTCGCGACACCCTCGTTGCCCTTGGCGCCGATGCCGACCGGCCATTGCACCGAGGTATTCGCGCCGATCTTCTCCTTGAAGCCCGCGCTCTGCTTCGAAAGATAATCGGAAAACAAGAAATTCGTGCCGGATCCGTCGGATCGATAGATCGGGGCGATCGCCGTGCTCGGCAGATTCAGTTTGGGATTGAGTTTCTTGATCCGCGGATCGTCCCACTTGGCAATATCGCCGAGATAGATGCTCGCGAGCGTCGCACCATCGAGCTGCAGCGAACCCGGCGCCACACCCTTGATATTCACGACCGGAACGACGCCGCCGATGATCATCGGAAACTGCAGCAAACCGGCCGCCTTCAAGTCATCGGGTTTCAACGGCATATCGGAGGCGCCGAAGGTGACGGTCTTCGCCTTGATCTGCTTGATGCCCCCGCCGGAACCGATCGACTGGTAGTTGAGACCCACACCGGTCTTCGTCTTATAGGCATCGGCCCATTTGGCGTAGATCGGGTAGGGGAAGGTCGCGCCCGCACCGGAAATGTCGCCGGCCTGGGCCGCGCAGCAGACCGAGACGGCGAGCGCAGCGAGCATGAGCCGCTTGAATTTGACGAAATGCATCATGTAACCCCGTGTTTGCTGCTGTAGGCGGCATCCGATACGGACGAGGCCCGGTTAATCCAGGCATTCTGGGCAGGCATTGTGTCATTTTTATGACAGCGAATTCTCGCCCGCGAGCGCTCAAGCGGCGAGCAGCAACTCGAGCGTACGGCGATAGAGCGCTTGTAGCCGATCGATATCCTCGACGCGCACGCATTCGTTGACCTTGTGTATCGTGTCGTTGACGACGCCCAACTCGATGACCTGTGCGCCCATCGGCGCGATGAAGCGTCCGTCCGAGGTCCCGCCGCTCGTCGATAAGGCCGGTGTCAGCTGCAATTGCTCGCGCACCGCGCGCACCGCGGCGTTCGACAATTCCCCGGGCGCCGTCAGGAACGGATATCCCGAGATGAACCAATCGAGCGAGTAATTGACCCGATGCCGCTTGAGCAGCGCCTCGACGGTCGCCTTCAAGGATTCCACGGTTTGTTCGGTCGAGAATCGGATGTTGAAGCGCGCCTTCAATTCCCCGGGGATGACGTTCGGTGCGCCGGTGCCCGCCGACAGGTTCGAGACCTGGAAGCTCGTCGGCTGAAAATGCGCATTGCCCTGATCCCAGGTCCGCGAGGTCAGTTCCGCGAGTGCCGGAGCCAGCGCGTGTATCGGATTGTCGGCCGTTTGCGGATACGCGATATGGCCTTGAACGCCGTGCACGGTCAGCCGGCCGCTCAAACTGCCGCGGCGGCCGATTTTGATGATATCGCCGAGCTGCCGGTCGCTCGACGGCTCGCCGATGAGGCACCAGTCGATCGTCTGGCCGCGCGCCTGCAGCACCTCGACGACCCGGCGTGTGCCGTCGACCGACGGTCCCTCCTCGTCGCTCGTGATCAAGAACGCGATGGAGCCGCGATGCGCGGGATGCTCCCGGACGAAAGCCTCGGTGGCCGTCACCATCGCCGCGAGACCGCTTTTCATATCGGCCGCGCCGCGGCCATAGAGCATGCCGGCCTCGATGACCGGCACGAACGGATCGCTGCGCCAATCCTCGAGCGGCCCGGTCGGCACGACATCGGTGTGGCCCGCAAAGCAAAACACCGGTCCCCCGCCACCGCGCGTCGCCCAAAAATTCGTCACGGGTCCGAAGCTGAGATCTTCGACGCGAAAGCCGATCGCCTGAAGCCGCTCGATCAGCAGCGCCTGGCAGCCGCCGTCCGTGGGGCTCACCGACGCTCGCATGATCAATTGTCGCGTCAGCTCCAGCGTCGCGGACATCAGAATCGCAAGATCGGCGCCGGCTTGCGCAAGTTGGCCCAGACCGCATAGGCACCCAAGCCAAGCGCCGCGATCAATACCCAGGCCGGCATCGCCAAGCCAAGAAAGCGCCAATCGACCTTGGCGCATTCACCGGAGCCGGTCAAGACTTTCGCGATGACCTCATGCAACGAGAAGAATTTCATCATGACGTCGAGCGATGCGCCGCAAGATGCCACGCTGCCCGGCGGCAAGCTTTGAATGTATAGATGACGCATCGAGACGCCCATCGTCGCGAGCGCCGCGAGCGCAATCGCGATCGCATAGACGCGCCGGCCCCAGGACTTGGGACCCTGGATCGCGGCCAGCATGAACAGCACGCCGATCACGAAAATGCCGATGCGCTGAAATATACACAGCGGGCAGGGTTCGAGGCGCAGCACGTATTGCGCGAACAGCGCGAACCCCGTCAGGCCCACGCAGGCACAGAACCCCAACAGGTTCGCGAGCCGCGTCGACATCATCGGCGCGTCAGCGCGTTGGCTTGATCAATCTGCTTGGCGACGTCCTCGAGCGAGGTGTGCCGGATATCCTTGCCGTGAACCATGTAGATCACGTATTCGCAGATGTTCTTCGCGTGATCGCCGATGCGCTCGAGCGCGCGCACGATCCACATGATCTCGAGCGCGCGGCGAATCGTACGCGGATCCTCCATCATGAACGTCATGCATTGGCGTTGAATCGACTCGTATTCCTCATCGACCATCCGATCCTCTTGCGCGGTCCTCAAGGCCGCCTGCGAGTCCATGCGCGCGAACGAATCCAAGGCGTCGTGCACCATCTGAGCGACCTGTCGTCCGAGATGCTTGACCTCGCGGTATTTGTCGGCGGGCCGTTCCATGGTCGCCAGGCGCGAGGCGATGTAGCCGATCTTCTCGCCTTCGTCGCCGATGCGCTCGAGGTCCGTAATCGTCTTGATGATCGCGACGATGACGCGCAGGTCGCCGGCGGCTGGCGCGCGCAGCGCGAGTATGCGGCTGCACTCCTCGTCGATCGAGACTTCCATGCCGTTGACCTTGTAATCGTCGGTTGCGACCGATTCGCCGAGACGGCTATCGCCCTCGACCAGCGCGGTGATCGCCTTGTGCAGCTGTTGCTCCACAAAGCCGCCCATTTGCAATACTTGGTTGCGCACTTTTTCCAGGTCCTCGTTGAACCGTTTGGAAATGTGGTGGCCGAGGTCTGCCGTTTCCATGACTGATACCTATGCTTTCAAACAATGGTGCACGCGAATCTGGCGTCCGTTTACATCCGATTATCGCCGCCGTCAACAGTATGGCCGATAATTCTGATCGGACACCGAGAACTGGTGCCGAGTTCAAAACAGCGGCATTGCGCTCACGCGCTCGCCGCGGCGCGCGCAACGGGCTTCCAGACACGCTCCAACGGGAAGTGACAGGTAAACGTGCTGCCCTTGCCTTCGGTGCTCTCGACATCGAGCCAGCCGTCATGGCGCTGCAAGGCATGCTTGACGATCGCGAGACCCAATCCTGAGCCGCCGTGACCGCGCGATCGTCCGGCATCGACGCGATAAAACCGCTCGGTGAGGCGCGGGATGTGCTCCGGCGGGATGCCGATGCCGCTGTCGATGACCGAGAAATGCGCGCCGTCCTCGTCGGACCACCAACGCATGCGCACCGTGCCCTCGGGATTGGTGTACTTGAGCCCGTTGACGAGCAAATTCGTGAATGCCGACTCGATCTCGTGCGAGGCGCCGAACAGGCCGTTCGCCGATTCCACGTCGAGCAGCACCTGGCTCGGCCGCTCGGCGCGTGCCAAGGCATCGCGCTGTAAGCGCTCGAGCATGCGCGGCACGTCGATGGGTTCCCGCGGAGCATCGCCGTCGGCGGCCTCCAAGCGCGACAATTCCAGCAAATCCGCGATGATCGCGTTCATGCGCTGCGCCTGCGCGCGCATGTCGCGAATCGGTCCCGCCCAGGTCTCGTCGATCGTCGGATCCTCGGCGAGCGTATCCAGGTAGCCGGAAATCACCGTCAAGGGCGTCCGCAACTCGTGCGATGCGTTCGCGACGAAGTCCTTGCGCATGGCTTCCAGGTGCATTTGCCGCGTGACGTCGCGGACCAACAGCAAGGACTGGCCGCCGCCGTAGGGAACCAGCTGCAGCGCCAGATACAGCTCCAGCTGCACCGGCGGACGAATGATCACGGGCAGCGCATAGTCATCGCCGTGCAGGTAATGAATGAACTCGGGCGTGCGTATCAAGTTATCGATGCGCAGCCCGATATCGACGGGTCGCTTCAGACCCAGAAGGCGCGCGGCCTGGCGGTTGAACCAGACGATTTCGCGCTGCGTGCTGAGGATGATGACGCCGTCGGGCAGCGCGGCCGTCGAGCGGCGCAGCTCGCGAAACAGCTGCACCAGGCGCTGCTTGTGGTATTGCTTGCGCCGATGCAGCCGGATGATCTGCGCGATGACGTCGCCCCAAATGCCGCCGATGACCGGCGGATCGATCTGCGAACGCAAACGCAACCATCGGTCCAGCCGGTAGAGGTTCAGCAGCTGCCACCCGAGATAGAGGCAGGCCGCGCCCAATACCCAGAGCCACATCGGCGAGAACAGGAGGCCGGCCAGCACGCCCGCAACCAGGATGCCCGCGAGCCGCACGAGCGCGAAAGTCCACATCGCTGCCATAGGCTAGTTTATCGCTGCGCCCGGCTCGGTTGATAGCATCGATTAGGCGTCTCGCGTAGAGAACCGGTAGCCCGCGCCCCGCACGGTTTGCACCAATTTCTCGAGCACATAGGGCTCGAGCGCCTTGCGCAGCCGGCGGATATGCACATCGACCGTGCGTTCCTCGACGTACGTGTTCCCACCCCAGACCCGATCGAGCAATTGCCCGCGCGTAAAGACCCGCTCCGGGTGGGTCATGAAGAAGTGCAGCAGCCGGTACTCAGTCGGTCCCAGCGAAATCTCCCGCTCGCCGGCGCTGACGCGGTGGCTGGAATCGTCGAGCTTGAGCCCCTCGACCTCGACGACGTCGGTGCCGCCGGCGGGCCCCGTGCGGCGCAATACCGCCTGAATGCGCGCGAGCAACTCGCGCGGTGAGAACGGTTTGGTGATGTAGTCGTCCGCGCCGCCCTCGAGCCCGCCGACCTTGTCTTGCTCCTCGGCCCGCGCCGTCAGAATGATGATCGGAATCTCCTCGGTCTCCTTGTCGCGCTTCAAGGATCGCGTCAATTCGAGCCCGCTCATGTCGGGCAGCATCCAATCGACGAGCATCAGATCCGGCCGCAGGTCCACGATGCTCGCGCGCGCTCCTCGGCAGTCCTCGGCCTCACGGACATCATATCCGGCACGCCGCAAACCGAAGCCGATCAAGTCGCGTATCGCCTTTTCGTCTTCGACGATGAGGATGCGTTTTGCGCTCATGTAATCCCGTAGTTCATTGATTTTGCAAGCCCGCTATTACAACTTCGACTTGTGACAATCCGATGACAGCGGCCATCGCAATGCATGCCGCCGCTGCCTCAGTGGACGCCGCGCTCGGCCTCGGTCAGCGCGACCTTATCGCGCACGTAGAGCGGCCGGATATCCGCAGGATCCTTGGCATCGCCGGCGCGCAGCCGCAGGTGGCCGAGCCTCGCGATGGCTTGCGCCTGGGGCAATGCCTGCCGGTCCTCGGGCGCCAACTCGAGACCGGCAAGACCCGCAAGCTCGGGATAGGCCGAAAAACCGCGGCCGATACCCCGGTGCGCCAGCCCGTCCACGAGGCTCATGAGGCTTGGGGCGCTGACGCGCGCAGCACTCGTCGAGCGCACGCCGCGCAGCGCATCGGGTGCGAAGCAGCCCCAGTAGACTTCGCTCATGCGCGCATCGAGACACGCGAGCACGCGCGGAGCGTCGCCGGGGCCGCGCGCATGCGAGCGGCGCGCCGCCTCGCCCAACATCGCCTGCAGCGCCAGCGCCTCGAGCGTCGATACCGGCACGATCGGCAGCGCTGCGCCGAACGCGAGGCCCTGGGCGACCGCCACCGTGATCCGCACGCCCGTGAATGCGCCGGGCCCGATGCTCGCCGCGATCCCATCGAGGGCGGCGAGGCGCACTCCGGCTTGCCCGAGCACCTCATCGACCATCGCGAGGATGCGATCGGCATGACCTTTGCCGAGCTCCTCGTAACGCCACGTCAGCGCGCCGCCGGCTAGCGGCGCATCCAGATCGAGCGGCGCCTGCGCATCGAGCAGCGCGACCGAGCAGGCCTCCGTTGTCGCATCGAGCGCGAGGATGCGCAAAGCCTAGGCCACACCCGAGGCCGCGGGCGCAGGCGCGGGCGCAGGCGTCGGCACCCTCAAGTGTTTGGCCAAGAATTGCGCGGCCGCCGCGCCGTCGGTGACCACCGGACTCGGCGGCAGCGACTCGAGGAATGCGCGCCCATAACTCTTAGTCTTGAGCCGCGGATCGCCGATCAGGATCACGCCGAAATCGTCGAAGTCGCGGATCAATCGCCCGACTCCCTGTTTGAGTGCGAGGACCGCCTGCGGCAATTGATACTCGACGAAAGGGTTGCCGCCGCGACGCCGAATACCCTCCAGGCGGGCCGCGAGCAGCGGATCATCGGGTGCCGCAAACGGCAGTTTGTCGATCGCGACAATCGAGAGCGCGTCGCCCTTGACGTCCACGCCCTCCCAAAAGCTGCCCGTGGCGAGCAGCACCGCATTGCCCAGGGCCCGAAACCGCGTCAGCAAGGCTTCGCGCGGCGCTTGGCCCTGTACGAGAACCGGAAACGGCGGCTCCGGAAAACGCCGCTGCAGCGCGAGCACCCCTTCGTTCAAGGCCCGATAGCTCGTGTAGAGCAGAAACGCGCGACCGCCGCTCGCCTCGAGCAGCGGTGCGCAGGCCTCGATGAACGCCGCGGCATAGTCAGGATCCTGCGGCTGCGGCATGTTGCGCGGCAGGTAAATCACTGCCTGATGACGGTAATCGAACGGACTTTCGATGCGCAGCGTGCGTGCATCGGGCAAGCCGATGCGCGCCGCGAAATGCGAGAAATCCGCGCCGATCGCGAGCGTCGCCGAGGTGAACACCCAGGCGCACGGCCGGCTCTCCACGTACTCGCGCAAGCGCGCCGCGATCTCGAACGGCGTGAATTGCAAGGCGAGCCCCGTCGGTCCCGCCTCGACCCAACGCACGCCATCGTCGTCGGACGCCATGCGCAGACTCTCCAGACCCGCGGCCAAGGCGCCCGCGCGGCGCGCGCAGTTCGCGATACCGGCGCCCGCGCCGAGATCCTCGAGCTGCGCACCGATGATTCGCAGCGCGGCTTGAATCTCCTCGAGCAGGTCGAGGAATGCATCGGGCAATTGCGACCAGTCTCGACGCTGCGCGCCGCCGGCTATCGACGCGCGCAAGGCATCGAACTGCGCCTCGAGATCCTCCACGGCGCCGGCGAGTGCCGGTGAGCGCACGCCCGCGAGGCGCATCTCGGTGCCGACGTCGCGCAGCAGAATCTGCGCCTGGCGATGCGACCAATTCAACCCAAAGAATTGCGCGGCAATGTCCGGCACTTGATGCGCCTCATCGAGGATCACCGCCTCGGCGCCGGGCAGCAGATCGCCGAAGCCCTCGTCTTTGAGCGCGAGATCGGCGAGCAATAAATGGTGATTGACGACGACGATGTCCGCCGCCTGGGCCGCGCGGCGCGCATCCAAGACATGACAGCGCGAATACTGCGGGCATTCCTGGCCGAGGCAATTCTCGCGCGTCGAGGTAATGCTAGGCCAGATTGAGGACTGCTCGGGCATATCGGTCAGTTCCGCGAGGTCGCCGGTCTTCGTGCTGCCGGCCCAGCGCACGACGCGCGCCAATAGGCGCGCTTGGCCGCGCTCACCGGGCAGCAGCGCGCCCTGCTGAGTCGCGAGTTCGAGGCGATGGCGGCAGAGGTAATTGGCGCGCCCCTTGAGCAGCGCAAATTTGACCGGCATGCCGAGAGCCTGCGCGAGCATCGGCACATCGCGGCGAAACAGTTGGTCCTGCAGCGTGCGCGTACCCGTGGAAATGATGACGCTGCGCCCCGACAGCAACGCCGGCACGAGGTAGGCGAAGGTCTTGCCGGTACCGGTGCCGGCCTCGACGATCAGCGGCTCCAAGCGCGCGAGCGCGGCGCCCACGGCGTGCGCCATCGCCGCCTGTTCGGGCCGATAGGCATAGCCCGGAAGCGCGCGCGCGAGCGGCCCGTCGGCGCCAAACAAATCCTTATAGTCAGTATTCATCAAATTCCCGCTGGCTCGAGGCCGCCTACTCTATGACGGTTGCGCGGAAGCGTGCGAGCGTCATAGAGCCCGCCTTCAACCTATTTTTCAACAGCCAGCGGATGTGCGTGTAGTCCGCGGCCACCGCCGGCCGCTGTTTGCCGTCCGGCCCGTGCACCATCAGATTCTCGGGCGTATCGAAGCTGCGGCCGCCGTCGACCGAATAGCGGACCTCCGCGCCGGGCGCGACCGCCGAGTCCGCGACATAGCTCATGTGCTGCGGAATGGGGCTCGTGAATGCGTAGCCATCGACGCCGACCGTGCCCAGGTTGCGGACCTCGAGCGTGTAGATGACCAGATCGCCGCCAACGAGCCGGTCGGCGGGCAGTAGCTTGAGGATCTCGTGACCGTTGACGATCTTCGTTTGAATGAGCTCCGCGCTCGTCGTGACCGTGACCGGCGCGTCGGCCGGCGCGGATGGATCGACGCCCTCGGCGCGAACTGGCGCCGCTGCAACAAGGCCCAGCCACAGCGCCGCCGTCAGACCGATCGGTGCGCTGCGCCGCGCCTCGGCTTTGCAATTTTTTGACACTCGTTTTTTGACAAAGAAATTCATTTTAATCAATCACTTGATCGTATACGGAAACGGCATTCTCGGCATGCCAAAAGCGATCATCCGGCGCCGCGGTTCGGTTCAATCAACCGAAGTAGCGGGGCCCTTACCCTTCTGTCATCCTTTGCCGTCTGATCACGCCCTTACGCGAAGGATTCCTATGGCCACGGCTCCGCAACACCTACGCTCGCTGGCGTCATTGAGTCGCGAAGTAACTGCCTGGGTCAATGAGGTCGTGCAACTCACCCTACCAGACAGCGTCTATTGGTGCGACGGCAGCGAGGCCGAATACCAATCCTTGGCGCGGCAACTCGTCGCCTCCAAGGAGTTGCTGCCGCTCAATCCGAACACGAATCCCGGCTGTTATTTGTATCGATCGGACCCCTCCGATGTCGCGCGCGTCGAACACCTGACGATCATTTGCACCAAGAACCGCGAGGACGCGGGTCCCAACAACCGCTGGCTCGCGCCGGCGCAAGCGCATCGCCAAATGGACGATTTGTTTCGCGGCTGCATGAAGGGGCGCACGCTCTATGTCGTGCCGTATTGCATGGGGCCGATCGATTCGCCGTTCTCCCGCTGCGGCGTCGAAATCACCGACAGCGCCTACGTCGTGCTCAATATGCAGCTCATGACGCGCATGGGCCGACCCGCGCTCGAGCGCATCGTTCGTGAAGGCAGCTTCGTCAAAGGGCTGCATTCGACCGGCGAATTGGACCCCGAGCGGCGCTTCATCATGCATTTCCCCGAGGAACTCTCGATCAAGAGCTACGGGTCCGGCTACGGCGGCAACGCGCTGCTCGGCAAGAAATGCCACGCCTTGCGGATCGCGAGCTGGCAGGCCCGCACCGAGGGCTGGCTGGCCGAGCATATGTTGATCGTCGGCATCGAGAATCCCCAGGGTGAGATTCACTATCTCGCCTGCGCATTTCCGTCCGCCTGCGGCAAGACCAATTTGGCGATGCTGATCCCACCCGCCAGCTACAAAGGCTGGAAGGTCTGGACGATCGGCGATGATATTGCCTGGCTGCACCCCGGCAGGGACGGCCGCCTCTATGCGATCAATCCGGAGTCGGGCTATTTCGGCGTCATGCCGGGCACGAACCCCAGTACCAATCGCAATGCCTACGAGACGATTCGGCACAACACGATTTTCACGAACGTCGGCCTGACCGCCGACAACCAGCCGTGGTGGGAAGGCCTCACGGAAGGCACGCCCGTGACCGATTGGCAAGGCAGACCCTACGATCCCGCCAACGGACCGGCGGCGCACCCGAACTCGCGCTTCACGGTATCGGCGCACCAGAATCCGGCCTATTCCAAGCTGGCGGATGCACCGGGCGGCGTGCCGATTTCAGCGCTCGTGTTCGGCGGGCGGCGGCGCACGCTCGCCCCCTTGGTCTATCAGGCGCGAAACTGGCTGCACGGCGTGCTCGTCGGCGCCGGCGTCGCGTCCGAAACCACGGCGGCGTCGACCGGCGCGGTCGGCATCGTACGCCGCGACTCGATGGCCATGAAACCGTTTGCGGGCTACAACTTTGCCGATTACTGGGCGCATTGGATCGACGTCGGCGCAAAGCTCGAGTCGCCGCCGCCCATTTTTCACGTCAATTGGTTCCGCCAAGATGAGGCTCACCGGTTTCTATGGCCGGGCTTCGGCGAGAATTTGCGCGTACTGCGTTGGATCATCGAGCGCTGTAAAGGCACGGCCGGCGCGCGCGAAACGGCGATCGGCTTCCTGCCCGGCATCGCCGACCTGGATACCGAGGGCCTTGCGATTCCCCCCGCCACGCTCAACGAGCTGCTGACGGTCTATGCCGAACTCTGGAAAGAGGAATTCGCGAGCATCGGCGTCTACATGGAAGAATTCGGCGAGCGCCTGCCGCAGGCCCTCAAATCCGAACTGACCCAGGCACTGCGACGCGTACACGTCGGGTAGCGCGCTACTCCTCGCAGATGTAGCGAATGACCTGGGACGAGTTGCTGTCGGGCGCCTTGCCGAGACCGATGAGGCCCTCGCCCCGAATTTGCATCGAATCGCGACGCACGAACGCCTCTTCGCCGTCTTTTCCCAAGACGAAAGTACCGTTTGTGCTCTGATCGATGAGCATGAATTTGCTGCGGCTGACTTCGACGCGCGCATGCAGCCGCGAAATCAGATTACCCTTGACGACGAGATCGTTCTCCTCGGCCCGTCCGATGTTGACGTTCGCGCGCGATTCATCGACATAGAGTTCCTGGCCCTGATAGCGCAGGCGCAGGCGCAGCTTCGAAGGGCCTTTTCGCGCAGGAATCGTCGGCACCATGCTCGTGGTTTCTTCGGGCTGCCAGAGCACTTCGAACAGCGCAACTTCGCTGCTGCGGCCCTTGAGCGTCGCGATGTCGATCTGACGCACCGACGCGCGCCATTCGCTCGTCAGCTGTTCGACGAGGTTTGCGGTCGTCATGATCTGCCCCGCCTTGGCCTGACTCGTCATGCGATTCGCGGTATGCACCGCAGAGCCGAAAATATCGCGATTCTCGACGACCACCGGCCCGAAGTTGCAGCCGATCCGAATCGCCACCGTATGGTCGTCGACTTTCAGCGAGGGGTGCGTGGAGATCTGTTTCTGCATCTGCGCCGCCGCATTCAGCGCATCGTCGGCCGTCGGAAAGGTCGCCATGACCTCGTCGCCCATGGTTTTGATGACCGTACCCTGGTTCTGTTCGGTGGCCCCTCGCATGACCTCGATACAGATCCCCACCATATCGCGTGCGCGCAAATCGCCGAGCTGTTCATAGAGCTTGGTGCTGCCCACGACATCAGCAAACAAGATCGCAACTTCGATTTCTTTGCCCATGGCCATGTCCGATTATACTTAACCTGGCGCGCAGCCGCCTAAGGTGTTTACGCCGACGACGGCAAATTGCCAATTCTTCGGCCACGGAGGCCGGCTCTTGAGCCCGCGCGGCGCGCTCCTCGGGCTATGCAGCCCGTTTCAACTGCAGGATCGGCAAGGCCGCATAGAGCGTTTCGGGTACCGCATCGGGCCGAGCCGCGACCTCGGAGAGAAATCGGCGCCAGGCCCGCGCACCCTCCTGACCCGCGATCAACCCGTGCATATGGCGCGTGATCGAATGCAGGCGCACCCCGCCGGCGGCCAGCCGACTCGCATAACAGACCATGCGTTCGATGATTTCCTCGGGCTCGGGCGTGCGCCAACTCGGGTCGATGAGGGCGCGTTCGAGCTCGGCGAGCAGGCGCGGCCGATGATAGGCCGCGCGGCCGAGCATGACCCCATCGAGAGCGGCGCCCGGCGGCCCCGCCCCCGCGACCGGCGCGGCACGCGGCGCGCAGTGCGCGAGTATCGACGGCAGATCCTCGAGCCCGCCGTTGAGCACGATGGGCAGCGCCGGCCGCTCGCGTTTGAGCCGGTAGACATAGTCATATTTGAGCGGCGGGATCTCGCGGTTTTCTTTCGGGCTGAGGCCGCCCAAGATCGCGGCTCGGGCGTGCACGATCAAGGCATCGATGCCCGCCGCCACGAGCGCATCGACGAACTCGGCGAAGAACGCATAGTCGTCGCGCTCGTCGATGCCGATGCGGCATTTCACCGTCACCGGCAGCTGCACGGCATCGCGCATACGCGCGACGCACTCGGCAACCAGCTGCGGGCGCAGCATCAAGCAGGCGCCGAAGGCGCCGCTCTTGACCCGATCGCTGGGGCAGCCGACGTTGAGATTGATCTCCGCATAGCCGGCGGCGGCTCCAATGCGCGCCGCCTGCGCGAGTTCCAGCGGATCACAGCCCCCCAGCTGCAAGGCGACCGGATACTCGGCCGGATCGTGCGCGAGCAGACGCCGCGCGTCGCCGCGCACGATCGCCGCCGCGACGATCATCTCGGTGTACAGCAGCGCATGCGGCGCGAACAGACGGTGCAGATAGCGGCAGTGCCGATCCGTCCATTCCATCATGGGGGCCACGTTGATTCGTCGATCTAACATGTTGGGAAGTGTAACTTACCCGTTGGACGGTCGGCGTAGATTGCGAAGGGATTGATCAGCAGATACACCCGCCAGGTGAGCAGGTAGGGCTAACGCCGGGGTCACTTCCATTTCCCTCCGTCCCGTTTCACCCAAAACTGTACCGAACGCGCGAGAAAGGCATCCAATGCAATTCCATCGCCGCCGACCAACAGCTTTCGCTCGGGCTTGAACATCGCTCCAAAAGCCATAAGGCCGGAGCGGGCGTTGGGGGTCCGCCCACTCTTTACTTCGATCGCCGTTACCATATGGCCGGAGCGCACGATGAAATCCACTTCCACCCCCCGGTCGCGCCAATAGAACACTTCACACTCCCCTGCTGCCGCCGCATTCGCCAAGTGCGCGCCCACTGCAGACTCAACAAGGCGGCCCCAGTATTCATGGTCCGAAGCGGCTTCTTTCAGCGTGTAGCCGGATTGAGCCGTCATCAGCGCTGTATTGAAGACTTGGAGTTTCGGACTGGAGCCTCGCTGCCGAACAGGCTCCCCGGCGAACTTCTGGAGCCCACACACCATGCCCGCGCCAGCCAGCAGGTCGAGGTAGTGCGCGAGCGTCGTTGAGTTACCCGCATCGTGAAGCTGTCCGAGCATTTTCGTATAAGACAATATCTGACCGGAATATCTGCATCCCAGCTCAAACAACCGACGCAGCATGACAGGCTTGTCGACGCGCGAGAGCAAAAGGACGTCTCGTGATATCGTCGTTTCAATCAGTGAATCCAGTACATAGCGTTTCCAGCGCTGCTCATCTCTGATCAATGGAGCGGCTCCGGGGTACCCGCCGTAGTACAGATACTGCTCCAGGTTCCAGCCGAAAGCCGAATGCATTTCCGAGTAGGACCAATGCGGCAAATGCAATAGCTCAAAGCGCCCTGCAAGACTCTCCGTGAGACCTCGTGAGATCAGCAACGGCGCAGATCCCAACACGACCACCTTCAATGGAGACTTAGTGTGGGTGTCCTCGTCCCAGAGCCGCTTTACAGTCTCCGACCAGTTCGGGATCTTCTGAATTTCATCAAGCACGAGCACCGCGCCGCGCCTACCTGCGTCGCCAGCCTCCAGCCGCGCCGCCTGCCACTGCTGCTCGATCCAGTCATGACTGCGCAAGGTCGGTTCATCGGCACTCGCAAAGCGGGCGGCAATATGCGAAGCCTCCACGACTTGCGTGACTAGGGTTGTCTTGCCCACTTGCCGCGGACCGGCAACCGCCTGGATGAAGCGCCGCGTCTCGCGCAGCCGACGGCTGAGAACAGAGGCTTGGGACCGGGTGAAGCTCACAGATGCCCTTACGTTTTACTCAATACGTTGAGTATTTTTACTCAGAATACTGAGTAAATACAAGCGGCGTCAGCGACCCCACGCTCGTGCTGCACGGCGCGCTTTCTTTGCGCACGATCTGGTGTGCGGCCAGGCTGCGCGCATGAATCCGCATCGTTTACCAGGTTGGAATTGTCCGATGATCAGTACCTCGTCAACCTCGTGGAGCGCCTCTCATGCGTGCCGCAACTCTTACGGAAGATGGGCAAATTGTCATTCCAGCGGATATTCGCGCGCGCTACGGTCTGACGGCGGGAGCCGAAGAAGCGAACCCGCCCGAAGTAGTACTGGCAAAATAACGCGGCGCTTCCCAGCGGCCTCCGCACCGCCCATCGGGCACCTACCCCTGCGGATGCTGCGGCACATCGTGCGCCCGCAACAAGTAGCGGCGCGCAACCTCGAAGTAGGTCGCGTAGACCAAGCCGCCGTTGGCCGCGACCAGTTCGCTGCGCCTCGCGCGATAGCGATCGTTGTAGGCGTACCAGGGGATATGCGGCTCCTCATGATGGAGCGCGTGCAAATTATTGAACAGGAACAGCGGCCCCAAGATCCACGAGTCTTCGACGATCGCCGTGCGCTCGCGCACCGCTGCGCGCGCACGATGTTCCGCGAACGAGCGGATCAGCAGAATGCCGTTCGAAGGGATCACGATCGCCACGACGTAGATCCAGATCGGCATGCCGCAGGCGAGCTTGACCCACAGCAGCACCGGAATGCACCACAGCACATGCTCGGCCCAACTGGCGCGCACGCGCGCATCGTTGCGCAGCACGGCGCGGCATTCCGCCCGCAGGAAATGCAGGATGCGCCAGAACGAGCCCAGCACCATACGCCCGAGCAGCGTCTGCTGAATCCGCACGGCTGCACGGCCGGGCGGCGTCAAACGAGCCCAGTCCTCGGTGCTCCAATAATAGGTTTCCGGATCGTCGTGCGGATCGGTCAGATGTTCGTTGATGTGATGCGCGAGATGCGTCTCTCGGTAGCGATCATAGGGGAGCCACAGCGACAGCGGCACGATGCCGAGCAGCCGGTTGACCCAAGACAAGCGCGTCGGATGACCGTGGATGAACTCGTGTTGCAATGAACTATGCAGCGTGACGATCACGGCGGCGAGCGGCGCGACGATCCACAAGGGCCATCGGCCATACATCGAGGTAACGGCGAGCCAAGCGCCGTACGCGAACACAATCAACAACAGGCTGGGCACCTCGACCGCAGCAACGGTCTGTTTCCGGGACGCCGGCGGTGCAGCCGGCGCATTGCATTCGCGAATCATGGCAGACATAAACGACGTTCAGCGTACCGACATTTCAGGCGATTTTGCACGACTTCCATCACAGGGCTGCAGGGATTTACGCGACATGCGCAAACTTCAGCAGCCGCCGCTCGATCGCGGCCATTGCGTCATACAGTAGCATGGCCATGAGTCCGGTGACGAGACCGCCTTGCAGGATGAACGCCGTATTGTTCGACAATAAGCCGGCAATAATGACTTCGCCGAGACCCTTGGCGGCAACCGTGGAGCCTAAGGTCGCGGTGCCGACACTGATTACGATTGATAATCGAATCCCCTCGAGGATCAGCGGCAGCGCCAGCGGCAGCTCCACGCCCCAAAGGCGCTGGCGTGGGCTCATGCCCATGCCGTCCGCCGCTTCGAGCACCGACGGCGGGCAGGACTGCAGCCCGCTGAGCGTATTCTCGAATATCGGCAGCAAGCCATAGGCGAACAGCGCGATCAGCGTCGGCGTCAAGCCGAAACCCACGAGCGGAACCGCGATCGCGAGCACCGCGACCGGTGGAAACGTCTGGCCGAAGTTGACGAGCGTGCGCGATAGCGGCAGAAATTCTGCGCCGCTGCGTCGGGTCACGAATATCGCGAGCGCGACGGCAAGCATCGTGCTCGCCGCCGCTGCGAGGAACACGGTCCCGAGCTGCGCCAGGGCGAGCGCCAGCAGGCTGCCCTGGTCGTAAATCGGCGGCGCACCATACTCGGTCAGCGGCGCGAACAGCGGCGCGAAGCGTTGCGGAAATACCAGGAACGCCGCGAGCAGCGCGAAGGCCGCAATCCGCAGCACCCAGGCCAGTATGTTCATCAAACGGGCTTGCCGCGCGCGAGGATGCCGCCGACCGTCAGGCGACCGGCCGGCGATCCGTCGGATTTGAGCACCGGAACGCTCGACGCGCCGCGCCACAGCAGATCGGAGAGCACATCACACAAGGACTGATCGGCGCGCACCGGCGGACCTTCCGCGCTGCCGGGCTCGCAGGCCTCGCCGGCCTTGATCAGCGACAGCAGCCGCAACGCGCGGTCGCTGGTACCCGTTAGGCGCGAGACGAAGGGATCGATCGGATGCGTCAGCAGCACGGTCGGGGTGTCGTACTGCAGCATTCGACCCTGGCTCATGACGGCGACGCGCTGCCCGAGCCGAAACGCCTCGTCCATGTCATGGGTCACGAGCACGACCGTCGTGCCGAAGCGCCTTTGGATATCGAGCAGATCGTCCTGGGCTTTGGTGCGGATGATGGGATCGAGTGCGCCGAAAGGCTCGTCCATCAGCAACACGGCGGGCTCTGCCGCCAACGCACGCGCCACCCCCACGCGCTGCTGCTGACCGCCGGACAACTGGTAGGGGAACTTCGCGGCATATTCGCGCGGATCGAGCTGGAAGATCTGCAGCAATTCGTCGACGCGCGCCTGGACGCGCGCAGCGTCCCAGCCGAGCAGCCGCGGCACCGTCGCAATATTCTCGGCGACGGTGCGGTGAGGGAACAGACCGTGACCCTGGATGACATAGCCGATCTTGCGCCTCAGCAGATGCGCCGGAGTGCTCGCCGTATCGCGGCCGTCGATCAAGACCCGCCCGCTCGTCGGTTCGATGAGCTTGTTGATCATGCGCAGCAGCGTCGACTTGCCGGAGCCCGAGGTGCCCACGATGACCGTGATCGAGCCGCGCGCGATCGACATCGATACCCCGTCGACGACGGTCGTCGGCCCATAGCGTTTGGTCAGCGACTCGATTTCGATCATGGCGGACTCCAATTCATGGTCTCGACGAGCGCGTCGAGCGCGACGGCGCAAGAAAAAGCCAGCGCGACGGTCGGGATCGCGCCGAGCAGCACGAGGTCGATGGCCGTCTGGCCGATGCCCTGAAACACAAACGTGCCGAATCCGCCGCCGCCGATCAACGCGGCGATCGTCACGAGTCCGATGTTCTGCACGAGCACGATGCGGATGCCCGTCAGGATGACCGGCAGCGCGAGCGCGAACTCGATCTGCCAGAGCACCTGCCAGCTCGTCATGCCCATGCCGCGCGCCGCCTCGACCGCTGCCGGCGAGACGCGGCCCAGGCCCACGCTGGTGTTGGCAACGACCGGCAGCAGCGCGTAGAGAAACAGCGCAATGACCGCCGGTGCGGCGCCGATGCCGTGGACACCGAGCTCGCCGACCCAGGGGTACGCCGCGGCCAGCGCCGCCAGCGGCACCATGAGGATGCCGAACAGCGCGATCGACGGAATCGTCTGTATGAGATTGAGCGCCTGCAAAATGGCGCCCCGTACCTTCGGCACCCGATGACAGAGAATGCCGACCGGCACTCCGATCAGCACCGCCGGGGCGAGAGATCCGAGCGCGAGCAGCACGTGCTGGCGCGCCTCGCGCGCGAATCGATCGGCATTGACGGCGTATTCGCGCATGATCGAGAGCGCATCGAAGGCGCCGGCTGCAAACGCCGCATAGAGAATCGCCGCAGTGGCGGCAAGACACAGCACGCGCACACCGGGGCGCAAGCGAAAGCGCGTCAAGGCATTGGTCGCGATGAGCCCGAAAGCGAGCAGCAGCACCCAGAAGCCGAAGCCCGGCGAGATACGCACAATGCGGTTGCCCAGCGGCGTCAGCGCATCGGCCACGCGACCGACCGCGAATGCACTCAGCGCAAGCCCGCCGAGCGCGGCGCATAGCCGGGCGCGCATACTCGCGACGAATGCCGCGATCGCGGCGGCCCCCGCGAGTATTGCCGCCAGCGTCAATGCCCATCCGGTCGGCATCGCATCGATCAGCGATCGCGACTCGCCCGAGGCGATTCGGCTGGTCTTGATGACGACAAACGGCAGGAATGCGAGCGAGGCGATGATCGCGAGTCCGAGCAGAGCGCTCAAGCGGTCGATACGAGGTCGGCGCGATTCGCGGTTCATGGAATCGTGCAATGTTAACGCGAGCCGAGCAGGCCCGCCGCCTTCAGGTAATCCTGGGCCACCGCGCTTGGCGCCTCTCCGTCCATCTGCACGCGCTCGTTGAGCCTCTGCAGCTTCTCCTGCGTGAAGCTTTGCATCAGCGGCTTGATGATCTCGGCGATTTTCGGGTTGGCGCGCAGCACCGACTCACGAATGATCGGTACCGGCGCATAGACGGGCTGATCGTGCCGGTCGTCCTCGAGTATGCGCAAGTGCGCCTCAACGATGGCGCCGTCGGTCGTGTAGACCATCGCCGTATTGGTGCCGTTGGTTCGCTCGGCCGCGGCGCGGATCGTCGCCGACGTATCGCCGCCCGCGAGCACGATCAGTTGGTCGGGCCGCAGCGTGAATCCGTAGGTATTCTCGAGTGATCGCAGCGTCGAGGAATTCGCGAACTCCGCCGAGCAGGCGAGCACGAGCGCGGCGCCTCCCGAAACCCACCGCCCGAAATCGCTCATCGTGTTCAAGCCGTTCGGCTTGGCGACGTCCTCGCGCACCGCGAGCGCCCAGGCGTTGCTCGCGTTCGCGGGCGTGAGCCAGACGATCTTGTGCGCCTGGTAATCGAGGCGCGACCCCAATTGATACCCCTGGTCCAAGTCCTTCCACGCGGGGTCGGAGGCCCGATTGAAGAAGAACGCCGCATTGCCGGTGTATTCGACGTACAGGTCGATTTCCCCCGCAATGATCGCACGGCGCATGATCGGCGTTCCCGCGAGCGTCATGCGATCGACCGTCTGGATACCGTTGGCGTTGAGCAGCAGACGCAACATCTCGCCGATGATCGCCGACTCGCTCGAAAGCTTCGAGGAGACGACGACCGCGGCCGAGGCAGCGGCGTTGGCGCAAAGCACCAGCATCGCCGCGAGGCCCAGGAATCGCATCATTCGAGGCATAGCCGATGTTCTCGATTACGGCCTGGCGCGTCAAGCCTGCCTGCGATCGCGGCCGCGTATACTCGCACTCAGCGTATGAGCACCCAATGGATCGCGGCCTTGCCGATGTACGACTTTCCGGATCTGACGGCGGCGCACGATGCCTGGTGGCTCGCGGTCGCCGAACGCTTGAGCGGCGCCGGCATCGCCGACGTACCGCGACACCTGACCCGTGATCTCAGCCATACCGACTCCTGGCGCCATCCGCGGCTGCTGCTGGGCCAGGCCTGCGAATATCCGCTCGCGAAGTCCTTTCATGCCTATGTGCGGCCGCTCGCGACACCGCACTACAGCGCACCGGGCTGCGACGGTGCCCGCTACCGCAGCGCCATCGTCGTGCGCCGGGATGATGCCGCCGCCTCCCTCGCCGACCTCCGCAATCGGCGCTGCGTCATCAACGAGCCCACGTCCAATAGCGGCATGAATTTGTTGCGTGCGGCGATTGCCAGAATCGCCGGCGGGCGGCGTTTCTTCGACTCGGTGACGGCGAGCGGCTCGCATTGGAATAGCGCAAGAATGGTCGCCGACGGGCGCGGCGATGTCGCGGCGCTCGATTGCGTCAGCTATGCGCATCTGCATCGCTGCGATGCGGCGCTCGTCGCGCAGCTGCGGATTCTGGATTGGACGCCCGCAAGTCCGAGCCTGCCGCTGATCAGCTCGCGCGCAATCGATGAGCGAACGCGCCAGGCGCTCATCGGCGCGCTCGGCGCCGTGCTCGCCGATCCGCGGCTCAAGAAAGTTTGCGCGAGCCTGCTACTCGCCGGCTTCGACTTCCGTGTCGACGAAAGTTATCGGGAAGTGCTCGACCATGAGCGCCGAGCTGAGGAATTGGGCTACCCGATTCTCACTTGATGCCGGCGCGCGATCGCGCACGCGTGCGTCAATGCATGGGACCGTCGCAGTGTTGATACTCGATTTGAATCGTCGCATGGCTGACGTTGAACGCTCGCTCGAGCTCCACCGTGATGTCCTTGATGCATCGATCCGAGTCCGCTCCCTGCTTGAGCGTCGCGTGCAGCGTCACCATCGGCCGCTCATCGGTCAGCGACCAGGAATGCAAATGATGGATGCCGTCGAGCTGCGGAATCACCGCGCGCAGCGCGCGCTCGACCTTGTCCGGATCGAGCCCCTCGGGCGTGCCTTCCAGCAAGATGTGCGCCGATTCGCGCGCAATGCGCGTGCCGCTACGGATCATGAGCGCGGCAACGACCGCGGATAGCAGCGGATCGATCGGCATCCACGCGGTCGCCAGAATCACCAATCCGGCGATCAATGCGGCGCCGCTGCCCAGCATATCGCCGATGACGTGTGCGAGCGCGCCCCGGATGTTGAGATTCGACTCACCGCGCGACAACACCGCAAACGCGCCGAGGTTCGCGATCAAGCCCAGCACCGCAATCCCGGCGACCACGCCACCGTTGACGTGCGTGCTGGAGAAAAGCCGGATGCCCGCCTCGATCAAGATCCACAACGCGAGCACGATCAGTGCGATGCCGTTGACGAATGCCGCGAGCACTTGCCAGCGATGATGTCCATAGCTGAGCTTGGTCGTCGCCGGCCTCAGCGCGACGCGCATCGCCGCGTAGCTCAATCCCAGCGAAGCGGTGTCGGTCAGCATATGCGCCGCATCCGCCAACAGCGCCAAGGAGCCCGCAATGACACCGCCGATCGCCTCGACGACCATGCAGCCGCCGGTGAACAACAGTGCCCAAAACAGCTTCGATTGGCTGCTCGGCGGCCCGTGAGAATGGCCGTGATGGCCTTTGTGATGCGCATGATCATGGCCGTGATCGCGATCATCGCCGTGCGCATGTTCATGGTCGTGCTCGTGCTCGTGCCCGTGCGCGTGCCCATGCTCCTGCTCGTGCCCATGCTCGTGATCGTGCTCGTGCCCATGCTCGAGCGCACGCTCAAGTTCATGTTCATGTTCATGCTCATGCTCATGCTCATGCTCATGCTCGTGGTCATGGTCGTGGTCGTGGTCACGCGCCATTGCGAGCTCCGCAAAATTTCGTGCATCGATGCCTCGACTGTTTGACGCGCGCGCTGAGCAAGGTGCCCTACCTCTTCAAATATTGGTGAACGATCTCGATGAGCTGTTCGGCTGCGAGCACCTGCGGCGCCTCGCGCCCGGCTTGCGGGTCGACCATATGTTCGCGAATATGATCTTCGATGACTTCCGCGATGAAGCCGTCGAGCGCGCCGCGGCTCGCGGTCGCCTGTTGCAGCACGTCGGCGCACTCATCGTCCGCCTCGACCGCGCGCTCTATCGCCTCGATCTGCCCGCGCAATCGCTTGAGGCGGTTGAGTAATTTGACCTTTTCTTTCGCAACGTGACCCATGGCCGAAGCCTCCTTTGCGATTACTATACTACGGCAGGGTATAAGCGTCCGCATTGCGGGCTGGAAATGCAGCATCTGCGCAAGCAGTCCGGCAAAGAAGGCCGGCTTCTGGTAGGGTCTCGCGGATGACTTGCCTGCCCGAGAGCTCGTAGCCCGATGCGACACGTCTGCAAAGCACTGTGCCTCTGGCTGCTGCTGATCGCAGCGCAGCAGGGTGCTGCGGTACACGAAGTCAGCCATTTGGCGACGCTCAGCGGCATCGGCGCAACGCTCGATGGCGGCGATAGCGCCGATCGCAATTGCTCGCTGTGCCCCGCCTTCGCGCAAGCCGTGACGCCCGCCTTCAGTCACGCGTTTCACATCCCACCGCTCGTTCGCGCCGATGTTGCGCGTACGCCGGCTGCCCAATATGCGGCCGTTACCGCCGCAGTCCCGACACCGCGTAGCCGCGGCCCGCCCCTCTCGAGCTGAATCGTCGCATTGAACTTTGAGCCGCCCGAGCAATCGGATGCGGCGCGTTCCTTTCAGCTTTCTCGGGGTTTTTTTGATGTCCAGACTTTTTTTCCGCGCCGTGGTGCCGAGTGCGGCCACCGCCATGGCGTTGCTCGGCTTCGTGCCGGCCGCGATCGCCGACACGGCCGACATGGCCGACTCGACCATCGGCGCCGACGTTGCGATTCTGCCGCCGATTGTCGTGACCGCCCAACACTTGGATGAGAGCCGCTCGAAGATCCAGACGCAAACCGGCGCGTCGACCTACACGTTCGATTCGGCAGCCATCGTCGCAACGCCGGGCGGCGACAATACCTTGCTCAATCAGGTCGTGCTGCAGGCGCCGGACGTCGCCCAGGATTCCTTTGGGCAATATCACATCCGCGGCGAGCACAACGGCCTGCAATACCGCATCAACGGCATCATCCTGCCCGAAGGCATCGCGGTGTTCGGCCAATCGCTCGATCCGCGATTGATCTCGTCGTTGAGCTTGATCACCGGCGCGCTTCCCGCCGAGTACGGGCTGCGCACCGCCGGCATCATCGACATTACGACCAAGAGCGGCATCCTCGCCCAGGGCGGCGATGTGGCGATCTACGGCGGCAGTCACGGCGAAGTCCAGCCGAGCTTCGTTTACGGCGGCGGCGCCGGCGCGTTCAGCTATTTCGTATCCGGCGATTTTCTGCGCAGCGATCTCGGCATCGAATCCCCCGACGGCAGCAGCAATCCGATTCATGACCATACGACGCAATATCACGGCTTCGGCTATTTCGAAGACATACTCGACGATCAGAATCGCATCGCACTCATGCTCGGCAGTTCGGTCGGACAATTTCAGATTCCGAACCGCGTCGGCGTGCCGCCGCTGTATACGGTCGACGGCGTCTCGGACTTTCTTAGCCAGGATTTGAATGAAAATCAGCGCGAGGTCACGCAGTTCGGCGCGCTCAGCTGGCAGCATTCGGTGGGCGACCTCAACGTGCAGACCTCGTTCATTGCGCGCTATTCGAGTCTGACCTTTGTGCCGGACCCGATCGGCGACATCATTTTCACGGGCATCGCGCAAGACGCCTATAAGCAAAACGTCGCCTACGCCGCGCAGAGCGACGCCGCTTACCAAATCAACGATGCGCATACGCTGCGCGCGGGCCTATTCCTACAGTCGGATCACTCGATCAGCGAGACGAGCTCTGCGGTGCTCGACACCAACGATCTCGGCGTTCCATTGAACGATGTACCGGTCTCCATCGTCGACAACGGCGCCAAGACCGAGTGGATCGAGAGCGCATACCTGCAGGACGAGTGGAAAATGCATCCCGACTTCACGCTCAACTACGGCGTGCGCTTGGATCGCTTCACGGCCTATACGAGCGCGAGCCAGGCGAGCCCGCGCTTGAATGCCGTCTGGCAGATCGTGCCCGATACGACGCTGCACGCGGGCTACTCGCGCTATCTGTCGCCGCCGCCCTTTGAGCTCGTGGGCGCCAAGGACATCGCGATATTTCAAAACACGACAAACCCGGCGCTATCGCCGCTGGCCACATCGCCGCTCGCCGAACGCGCGAATTACTACGACGTCGGCGTCGCGCAGAAATTCACGCGGGAGTTCTCGATGGGCCTCGACACCTACTATAAGCAGTCGGTCAATCTCATCGACGAGGGGCAATTCGGCGCGCCGATCATCCTGACGCCGTTCAACTACCGCTTCGGCAAACAGGCCGGCGTCGAGTTGACCGCGAATTACACGACCAAGGAGTTTTCGGCGTATCTGAATCTCGCGACGCAAACCGCCCGGGGCAAGCAGATCAATTCCGCGCAATTTAATTTCACGCCCACGGATCTCGCCTACATCGACAACAACACCATCCATCTGGACCACGAGCAAGAATTCACGGCCTCGGGCGGCGTCTCTTACTTATGGCACGACACGCGCATCAGCGCCGATTTCCTCGAGGGTTCCGGGCTGCGCGCCGACTTGGAACTGCCGCCGGGTCAGTCCAATGGCTACGGCGGCACGGACATTCCCAATGGCGAGCACCTGCCGTACTACACGCAGGTCAACACCGGCTTGAGCCATCTATTTCATGTCCGCGGTGCCGGCACGCTGACCGTCCGCTTTGACGTCATCAACGTCTTCGACCGGGTCTATGAGATCCGCAACGGCACCGGCGTCGGTGTCGGCGCACCGCAATTTGGGCCGCGGCGCGGATTCTTCTTCGGACTGTCGAAATCCCTGGGCTCGGATATCTAGCGCGCGAGCAACACCGATTGCACAACAAGACCCAACGCCGCTGCCGCATTCGCAAACTCCAGGTCCTTCTCCCGCCCGGCGGCGAGCTTACTCAACACCACATCATGTGGCTCCATACAGTGCGCGACAATTTTTCCGACGGTCACATCAATCGTGCGCGCTTGCCAGCCATGCGGCGCATACGTCGGCGTTCTTAGAGAGACGCCTTGTGCGTGATAGCCATGTTCGACATCGAAGGGACTCGCTTCGCCGATGACATAGGAAATCTGATCGGCCATGCGCTCATCCTCGTCGTTTGGCGGGATGATATCGACATCGCGAGTGGCCGTGAGCGCGCCTTCCGGCGGATCTGGCAGCACGGCCAAGATGGCGGAGGATCCGATGACGAAAACTTCCGTTAGAGCGAAGCGTTCACCGACTTCTACGAGGATGTGTTGCAACTCACGGCGGCGCATGGTCCGAATCCGCACGCGTCGAGTCGAAGATACGTTGCCGCTCGACGGGCGAGACGAACACACTCAAGGGCGACTCCTTGCGCAACACATCCGCCATCTCCGAGGACTCGGTCATGACACGCACCACCTCGACCAAAGGGCCTTGCAAGAGTTCTTGCCAGCGATCGTGGTAGCGCCGGCCGTGCGGATTGGCCGCCCGCAATTTGTCCAGGCGTTCGAGCGCTTGCATCCGCAAAGCAGGTTCGCGCAAGAGTCGCTTGGCGACACTCTCATGCATGCGCCGCGAGCGCAGGACTGCCACGTCGGTACGTGCGCGGGCATGATAGCGCGTGGCCCGGGCCCTACCTTCGCGGATGAGCGCGCCATGTGTGCGCAGCGTATCGAGCGTGCGCCAGAGTGTCGGCTGGCTGACGCGCGGGCGCAGCTTCGCCAATAGTTCCGGTGTGCTTAAGCCCTCGCCGTGCAGCAAGAGCAGGTTCAATACCTTGCTTTCAAGTGATTTTTTCATGGGATGCGAACGCCAAACAGAATACTTAAATGAATAGATATTGAATAGATTATAGGACCCATCCTTACCTCTGTCCAGCCGCAGTTTGCGCGCGTGTCCGCGGGTCCACTTCCCTAAGGCCGTCGGCAACTCGAGGACTTCGAGATCCTCACGATCCGCAAACGACCCGCGGGGCTGCGAGCAGAGTCGGGAAGACGGCCGGCCTAGCGCCTCAGGCGCCTCGCAAAGAATCGACGAGGTAGGGAAAGCCGCTGATCGAGCGCGGCTCGGCGATATGGTAGCCCTGCGCAAATCCGATGCCTAAATGCGCGAGCGTGCGCAGCACCTCGGCGGATTCCACGCGTTCGGCAATCGTCTGGATGCCCATCGCGCGGCCGACTTGGCTGATGGCCTCGACCATGCTGCGATCGACCGGATCGCGCGCGACATTCTCGACGAACTGCCCGTCGATCTTCAGGTAATCGACGGGCAGCGTCTTCAAGTACATGAACGACGATAAGCCGCTGCCGAAATCATCGAGCGCAAAATGGCAGCCGCGGCTCTTCAACTCGCGCATGAAATGCACGACGTTGCCGAGGTTCGCGATCGCGGCGGTCTCGGTGATCTCGAAGCAGATCGCGCCCGGAACCAGATTGTGGCCCGGCAATTCCGCGATCAAGTACTCGAGAAAGCGCTCGTCGTTGAGCGAGTTGCCGGACAAGTTCAGGGCGATCGTATAGGGCTTGATTCCGGATCCGCTGCGATGCACGACCCGCTCGAGCGCGTGCCGCACGACCCAGCGGTCGATCGACGGCATGATGTTGTAACGCTCCGCGGCCGGAATGAACTCCGCGGGCGCGACCAGGCCGCCGGATTCGTCGCGCAAGCGCAGCATGAGCTCGAAGTGTTCGTTGGTTTGCACGGTCGAGCCGATCGGAACGATCGGCTGGTAGAACAAATCGAAGCGGCCTTCTTCGCAGGCGCGCGTCAGTTTCGATACCCAATGCATTTCGCGATGGCGTTCCGGCACATCGTCGGGCTTGTAGACCTGGACGCGGTCGCGGCCGAGGTCCTTGGCCGAATAGCAGGCGACATCCGCGGCGCTCATGACGTTGGCCACGGTCGGGGTATCGCGCGTAATCTCGACGATGCCGATGCTGACGCCGACCGTCAGCAGGCCGTCCTGCCAAATGAAGCGGTAATCGCGGATGGCTTGGCGCAAGGTCTCCGCAATGCGCATCGCTTGGTCGAGCGCGCAGCCCTGCAACAGAATCCCGAACTCATCGCCGCCGAGGCGCGCGAGCGTATCGCCGCCGCGAACCCGCGACTGCAGCACGCCGGTAATTTGCTTCAGCAACTGGTCGCCGGCCGGATGCCCGCAGGTATCGTTGACGAGCTTGAATTGATCGAGATCGAGATACAGCAGCGAGTGGCGGCAGTCGGCATCCATGCGCACGCTCTCGACCGCCACGGTCAGGCGATTTTCGAACTCGCGCCGGTTGATGAGTCCGGTCAAGGCATCGTGGCTCGCCTGATAGTGCAGAGCCCGGTGCAAACGGCGCTCCTTGCTGACGTCGTGGAACACCATGACGGCGCCGATCATGTTGCCGGCGCGATCGCGAATCGGCGCCGCCGAATCCTGGATCGCGATTTCCTTGCCGCCGCGATTGACGAGCACGGTATGCTGCGAGAGACCCAAGACCTGCCCTTCGCGCAGACAGCGCATGACCGGACACTCGCTCGGTTCCCGTGTCGTCTCATCGACGATGCTCAACACGTCAAAGATGTAGCGTGTCTGCGCCTCGCGGTTCTCCCATCCGGTCAAGCTCTCGGCGACCGGATTCATGTAATCGATGCGCCCTTCGGAATCGGTCGTGATGACGGCATCGCCGATCGACTGCAGCGTGATCTGGGCGCGTTCCTTGGCTTGAAATACCGCGGTCTCGGCTTTCTTGCGCTCGGTGATGTCGGCTATCGTGCCTTCGAATCCCGAGATGCGGCCTTGCTTGTCGCGTATGACGCGGCTGTTGTCGACGACCACGAGCATGCTGCCGTCCTTGCGGCGCATGACCCATTCCTCGTTGCGCACTTCGCCATTGCTTTCCATGCGCCGTATGAACGCGGTTCGGTCGGTCGGGTACCAATAGAGCGCCTCGGCGCGCAGCGCGTAGAGCTCCTCGGGCGTATCGTACCCGAGCAGTTGCACGAACGCCGGATTGACCGCGAGCAATCGGCCCTCGAGCGTCGATTGGTAGACGCCTTCCATGACGTTTTCGAACAGCCCGCGAAATTTCGCCTCGCTGTTGCGCAGCGCATCTTCGGCCGCGCGCCGCTCGATCGCGATACCCGCGATCTGAGCCATGCGCGTCATCAATTCCAGATCGCGCGCATCGGGCAGACACGCTTGCCCGCGATACACGGCGATCGTGCCGACGACCTGGCCGTCCGAGGCGAGAATCGGCACCGACCAGGCCGATCGCAGCCCGGCCCCGAGTGCCGTGTCGCGCCGATATTCCCAGGATGCGTCGGCCTCGATATCGGCGGCCAGAACCGGCCGCAAGTGGTATGCGGCCGCCGCACAGGAGCCGTAGCGCAGGCCGATCGGCGCTGCGTCCATGCCGACGATGAAGGCGCGCGGCAAGCTCGGCGCGACGCCGAAGTTCAAGATCTGCCGCTCGCGATCGAGCAGGTTGATCGCGCAGAAGCTCCTCTCCATGACGCGCTCGATGACTTCCGCAATCGATTCTAAAACCGGGCGCAGCGGCGCGTTGGCGGCAATCTTTTCGAATACGCGGCGCTCGCCCGCCGCGATCGCATCGCTGCGCTTGCGCTCGGCGATACCGGTAATGCTCGCGCGAATCAAGCGGCGATTGAAGCTCGGCAGGCACACGAAGCGCACCTCGCAGGGCATCGTTTGACCGGTCGAGTCGCAGTGCATCCATTCGAACACCGGCGCCTCGCCGGCGAGCGCGCCGTCGATATAGGCGCGCGGCACGCCGAACGAGGGGACACCGTCGGGTTGCACCGCCGGGCTGATCATGCCCGGCCCGCTCGCGAGCAAGGTCTCGCGATCCATCTTGAAGAAGCGGCAGGCGTTGTCGTTGACGTCGACGAACGTGCCCAGATCGACGTCGAACACGACGATGACTTCCGGCGCATGCTCCACGAGCGTGCGGTATCGGGCTTCGCTTTCGCGCATCAGCTGTTCGGCGAGGTGCCTCTCGGTGATATCGCGTACACAGACGATGTAGCCGTCGCGGCGATTCAGATTCGCCTTGCTGACGGCGATTTCAACGGCGACGCGATTGCCGTCCTTGGCGACCCCGAAGACTTGATGCGCCGCCAAATCGACATGCGTATCGTCGATCTTGGTCGCCAGGCGCTCGAGAAACTCGCGGGTACCGCGGGAATCGATTTCCGGCAGCAAGAAGTCCAGTGTCCTGCCGAGGATCTCGGCCTGCGAGTAGCCGAAAATGCGCTCGCCGGTCGGGTTGAAGGTTTCGATATGGCCGGCATCGTCGATCGTGATGATCGCGTCTTTGACGTTATCCAAAATCGCCTGCAGGTGCGAGGAGGTCTCTTCGCGAATCTCGCGCGTCAGAGCCTGCGCCTCGTCCGACATGATCTGCATCGAGCGCACGATGCCGCGCCGTTCGGCATCGATCCGATCGTAATGAAAACTAATGATCTTCAGCAGCGAAGCGTAATCGACCTCTCCGCCCTGGGATCCGGCTTCGTTGAGCTGGCGTTCGAGCAGACGATTGTACTCATCGGTCGGCAGCGACGGCACGCTTCGAACTGCGTTGGCGATATCGCGTGACAACTGCGGGAAACCCCCAAAGGCACATGCCGGCGCACCTTGCACCGAACCTGAATTCGATGTTAGGGAGATCCCGCAACGGGGGCGTGACGCGCGTCTCGTTTTACCCAATAATCGGTTAAATCGCGCGCCAATCGAGCGCCCTGTCGCGCACTGACGACGCGGGACATGCCAGGCGGGGATCGTCGCCCACTGGGCGACTTATTCGGCGGCTTCGCGTTCCGAGCGCTTGCGTTCGTTGCTGCGCAGACTGCGCTTGCGCAGCCGAATCGAATTCGGCGTGATCTCGATGAGTTCATCATCATCGATGAATTCCATCGCTTGCTCGAGCGAGAAGCGAATCGGCGGCGTCAATACGACGTTCTCGTCCTTGCCGGCCGCGCGCATGTTCGTGAGCTTCTTGCCCTTGAGGGGATTGACGACGAGATCGTTGTCGCGGTTATTGAGACCGATGATCATGCCCTCGTAGACTTCCTCCCCGGGGCCGATACACAGCCGCCCGCGCTCCTGCAGGCTGAACAGCGAGTAGGCGAGCGCCGTGCCCTGCCCGTTGGCAATCAACACGCCGTTCGGGCGCTGACCCAGCTCGCGCTGCACCAGCGGGCCATAGTGATCGAACACGTGGTGCAGCAAACCCGTACCGCGCGTCATCGTGCGAAATTCCGTCTGAAAGCCGATGAGCCCGCGCGAGGGTACCAGGTAGTCCAAGCGCACGCGTCCGCGGCCGTCCGCTTGCATGTCCTTGAGTTCCGCGCCGCGGCTGCCGAGCGCCGACATGATGTCGCCCTGGGCTTCGCTATCGGCATCGACGGTGACCTGTTCGTAGGGCTCTTGCGGCTGTCCATCGACCTGCTTGATGACGACGCGCGGCCGCGAGACCGCCATCTCATAGCCCTCACGGCGCATGTTCTCGAGCAACACGCCAAGATGCAGCTCGCCGCGGCCGAACACCTGGAATTTATCCGGGTCCGAGGTCGGCTCGACGCGCAGCGCGACGTTGTGGATCGCCTCGCGCTCGAGGCGCTCGCGAATCTGCCGGCTCGTGACGAACTTGCCGTCTCGGCCCAAGAACGGCGAGGTATTGACCTCGAAAGTCATGCTGATCGTCGGCTCGTCGACGGTCATGCTCGGCAGCGGCTCGACATTGAGCGGATCGCAGAGCGTATCGGAGACTTTGGGTTCGGCGATACCCGCGAAAGCGACGATGTCGCCGGCGCCGGCCGAATCCTCTTCGACGCGCGTAAGCCCATGGAAACCCAATACTTGCGTGATGCGCTCGGACCGCTGGTTGCCGTCGCGGTCGACGACCGTGACCGCCATGCCCTTCTTGATCGTGCCGCGCTTGATGCGGCCGATGCCGATCGCGCCGACATAACTCGAATAGTCGAGCAAGGCCACCTGCAGCTGCAGCGAGCCCTCCGCGTCGACATCGGGCGGCGGGCAATGATCGACGATCGTCTGGAACAGCGGCTGCATGTCGCCGCTGCGCACCGTCGAGTCCAATCCGGCGTAGCCGCGCAGCGCCGAGGCGTAAATGACCGGGAAATCGAGTTGCGCGTCGGTCGCGCCCAGACGGTCGAACAAATCGAAGGTCTGATCGAGCACCCAACTCGGGCGCGCTTCGTCGCGATCGATCTTGTTGATGACGACGATCGGGCGCAGGCCGTGCTTGAAGGCTTTTTGGGTCACGAAACGTGTTTGCGGCATCGGTCCGTCGACCGCATCGACGAGCAGCAGCACGCAATCGACCATCGCGAGCACGCGCTCGACTTCGCCGCCGAAGTCGGCATGGCCCGGCGTATCGACGATATTGATGCGGTAATCGCCCCAGGTGATCGCGGTGTTCTTCGCTAAAATCGTAATGCCGCGCTCGCGCTCGATCGCGTTCGAATCCATGACGCGCTCTTGCAAATCCTTGCGCGCATCGAGCGTGCCGGACTGGCGCAGCAGCTGATCGACGAGCGTGGTCTTGCCATGATCGACGTGCGCGATGATGGCGATGTTACGAAGTTTCTGCGTCACAATGGGGCCCCGGGAAACCGCCCATTATAGGGGTTAACTTCGGCGCGTGCCGCTGTATTTGGCTTAAGGCTCCGGCCCAGCGTGCCTATTTCGCCGGCGGCTCGCCAACCAGGATAGGCACAGAGTAGCCCCTCGATTCCTCGATTTCGTCATGCTTGAGCGTCAAATTCAGGCCCAGCAGCAAAACGCCCTCCTTGGAGGGAGTCACGCTGATCGTCTGGCGATAAACCCCGCCCTCCTCGAGCGCCGGCAGCGATAGCTCCGAGAGCGCCTTGGGGACCTCCAGGCCGTCGGATTGGTTGATCTGGATCGTGGCATCCCCGGGCACCTTCGGCAGCAGCGCGAGCGTGATGTCGAGCGCTTGCCCGGCTTTGGGACGACCGCCAAGCTCAAACTTGAGTCCGGCCGGCACCGTCGCCTTACCGAGGGCTACTGCGGCCGTCATCCCGGCGGTCTGTTGCTCCGCGTTGGGCCCCTTGGGCGCGAGCGGCGCGGCCTTGGTCGCTGCGGCCGGCTTGCCGCTCATGAAATGCCCGGCGTCGCGGTTACAGCCCACGGCCAGCAATACGCTGCAAAGCACCAAAATACTCGGTTTCATCATGCGTCTATGATCCTCAAATATCGGCCGCTTAACAATGTCGTCGGTCAAAGACCGATGCGGCCGCTCACCGTGCGACGCGGCCGCCTACAGCTCTAGCGCCGGCCCAAGCACCGCCGCGAGCTGCTCGTCGAGCGCGCGGTAGTGGTCCTCCCAATAGCGCGGCTCCGCAAACCACGGAAATGCCTTGGGAAATGCCGGGTCGTGCCAACGCCGCGCGAGCCATGCAGAGTAATGGATCATGCGCAGCGCACGCAGCGGTTCGATGAGCCCGAGCTCAGTGCGATCGAACGGTGTGAACTGTTCATAGCCGGTCACCAAATCCCGCATGACGGTGCGCATCTCCTGTTGACCGCCCGATAGCAACATCCATAGGTCTTGGATTGCCGGACCCGTTTGGCAATCATCGAGATCGACGAAATGCGGGCCGGCGTCGGTCCACAGTATATTGCCGCGATGACAATCGCCATGGATGCGCCCGAGCGTCGCGCCGCCCCAATCGGCGGCCTGGCGCTCCACCTCGATCAATAATTCCTCGGTGACGTCGCTGTATTTGTCGGCCAGATAATCGGGCATCCAATCGCCGTCGAGCACGAAATCGCGCGCCTTTCGACCGAGTTCCTCGATATTCAAGCGCGGCCGGTGCAGGAAGCGCGCGGCGCGCCCGACGCGGTGGATACGCCCCAAAAACCGCCCCACCCATTCTCGCTCGTGAGTCGTGCCGAGCTCGGGCCAGCGGCCGCCGCGGCGGGGAAAAATCGCATACCGGAACCCGTGGTGGGCGTGCAGCGAATTACCCGCCTGCACCAGGGGCGCCACCACCGGGATTTCCTGGGCCGCGAGTTCGAGCGCGAAGGCATGCTCCTCGAGGATGGCCGCATCGGTCCAGCGGCCCGGGCGGTAGAACTTCGCGACCACGGGTTCGCCGTCCTCGATACCGATCTGGTAGACGCGATTTTCATAGCTATTGAGCGCAAGCACGCGGCCGTCGCAGCGAAAACCCGCGCTCTCGAGCGCATCCAACACCGCGTCGGGCGAGAGCTCTGCGTAGGGGGTATCCGGTGTCATCGCGCGAAGTCTACAGCGTCGATGCGGTCACCACTTTGGCGTTGTCACGCTGCTAGACTACGCGGATATGCGTATGCCTCGCCCCAAGTCCCTGAGCGGCCTCATGCTGGTCGGCTTTACGATCGTTGCGGCGCCGCTATTGTTCGCCATCGTCAATGCCGCGGTGCAGATGAACCGCCTGTCGAACCGCAGCGAACAATTGGTGATTCACGGCATGCAGGGCACGCGCAACAACCAAGTGCTGTTCGAACAGATCAGCGCGCTCGAGCGCAGTGCGCGCCTCTATCGGATCATCGGCAATACCGATTTCCTCGATGCCTATGCCCGCAACAACGCTCGGCTCAATCTCGCGGCCAAAGAACTTTACGACCTGCCGGTCAACGATGAGTCGCGCGCGGATCTGAACGTTTTGCAGGGCGAAACCTTGCGCCTGCTGCAAGAGCTCAAGGAGGCGCCGCCGAATTCGCCGAGAATGGCGACGGCGATCGATGCATTTGCGCCGCTCACCGATTTGGTCACGAAGATATCGGATCGGACCAACGCGCAAATCGACGCCGAACTCAGCAGCCTGCAACTTCAGGCGGAACGCGCCCAGCAGCATCTTTTCTGGCAAACGCTGCTGCTCGTGCCGATGACGCTCGCGGTCGTCGGACTTTTCACCTACCTCTTCGGCCGACCGATCCGGGCGATCGATCGGGCGATCAGCGAGCTCGGGCGCGGTACCTTCTCCCGGCCGATCGCCATCAGCGGACCGGCCGACTTGGAGCGCCTCGCGGCCCAGCTCGAATGGCTACGGGGGCGCCTGCTCGACCTCGCACAAGAGAAAAATCGCTTTCTGCGACACATGTCGCATGAACTCAAGACGCCGCTCGCCAATATCCGTGAAGGTACGGAACTTCTCATGGACGGCGCCGTCGGCGAATTGCAGAGCGCGCAGCGGGAGGTCACCGCGATCCTGCGGGATAACGGCATGAAGCTGCAGCGTCTCATCGAAAATCTACTCTCATTCAGCGCCTGGCAGGCCAAGAGCGTCGGCCTCGAAATTACCGAGTTCAAATTGCGGCCGTTGATCAAGTCGGTGCTCGAAAATCAGCAGCTCACGCTCGTCGCCCAGCGCGTGCGCCTCGATGTCCAGGTCGAGGACCTCACGCCGATGGCGGACCGCGGCAAGCTGCGCCTGATTCTCGATAACCTGCTCTCGAATGCGATCAAGTTCACGCCGCGCGGCGGCACGATTTCGATCCACGCGCGCGCCGAGCGCGGACAGCTGGTCATGGATGTCATGGACAGCGGTCCCGGCATTCCCGCCGAGGAGCGCGGCCGCATTTTCGAAGCCTTTTATCAGGGAAAAACGCCCCAAGGCGGTCACGTCAAGGGCACCGGCATCGGGCTGTCGGTGGTCACGGAATTCGTCAATGCGCACGGCGGCAGCATCGAGATCCTCGAAGCCAAGGCCGGCGGCGCCCACTTTCGCGTGCGCTTGCCGCTGCACCCGAGCGCCACGGCCGCACGTGAAAAAGCTCATGCCGCATAGATCGTCGCGGCTGCTCGCGAGTCTCCTGTGCCTGATTGCGATGAGCGGCTGCAGCTCGGGCGGTCAAAAAGTCGTCAATCCGGTGGAAACCGAGCGCGTGCCCCTTGATACGGGCCCGATCGCACCCATTCTCGAAATGATGAGCAATCTGCCGCAGCGCGACCCGGCGAGTCAGGCGGAAACCTTTCAATCGGTCAAGGACGCCGCGGAACTGACGCCGACGACGAGCAACCGGTTGCGGTATGCACTTGCGCTCGCGACGCCCGGGCATAGCGGCGCGGATCCCGTCGCCGCACAGCGACAGTTGTCACAATTGCTGGCGAGACCCGAGACTCTACTACCGGTGGAGCGTTGGCTCGCGCTGATCGAGCTCCGAGAGGTCGAGCAGCAGCTGATTCTTCAGGCCGAGGCCAAGCGATTGCGCGACGCGGCCGTGCGGGACACGCACGGCGACGACGACAAACTGGCGGCCAGCAACCGGCGTTTAGCGGCAGAAACTGACGAAAATGCGCGGTTGCGCAAGGCGTTAGAGGAAGCCAAGGCTAAACTAGAGGCCGTTACGCACATCGAGCGTTCGATCAATGATCGCGCCTCGACTGTACCCACGAATCCATGACTATCATTGGAGAGGTCGCCGTGAACGCTTATTCGAATGCCGCCACCACATCGTTATCGTTCGGCTTGCCGTCGGGAAAGCGTGACAACGTGACGCCCCAAAAGCGCAAGGCGCGAATCCTCGTCGTCGACGACGATCCGGGGCTGCTGCGCTTGTTGACGATCCGGCTGCGCGCCGAGAATTACGAAGTCGAGGCCGTCGAGAGCGCGGCCGCGGCGCTCGCCGCTTGCGTGCGCTTCCGCCCCGACCTCGTCATTACGGATCTGCGCATGGACAACATGGACGGCATCGGCCTGCTCAAGGAATTGCAGAGCCGCTGGCCGGGCCTGCGCGTCATCATTCTGACTGCGCACGGCACGATTCCCGATGCCGTGCACGCGACCCAAAGCGGCGCGTTCGGCTTCTTGACGAAGCCCGTCGATAAGCAAGAATTGCTCGATCACGTGCAAAAGGCGCTCAAGTTTTCCGGCTTCGCGCACGTCGACGAGGACTGGCGCGCGAATATCATCACGCGCAGCCAGATCATGGAAGACAAGCTCGCCCAGGCGAACATGGTCGCGGGCACCGATGCGCGCGTGCTGCTGACCGGCGAGTCCGGCACGGGCAAGGAGCTGCTCGCGCGCGCGATCCACGAGGCGAGCCCGCGGCGCAATAAGCCGTTCGTCGCCATCAATTGCGGCGCGATGGCCGAGAATCTGCTCGAGAGCGAACTATTCGGCCACGAGAAGGGCGCTTTTCCGGGCGCCACGCGCGCCCAGGTCGGCCTGTTCCAGAGCGCCGACGGCGGCACGATACTGCTCGACGAGATCGGCGATATGCCGATTCCGCTGCAGGTCAAGCTGCTGCGCGTGCTGCAAGAGAATCAAATCCGTCCCGTCGGCAGCACCGAGCCGGTCGCGGTCAACGTACGCGTGATCTCGGCGACGCATCGCGATTTGAACCAGTTGATGATCGGCGGCCAGTTCCGCGAAGACCTCTACTATCGGCTCAATGTCGTGCACATCGAGATACCGCCCTTGGGCCGCCGGCGCGAGGACATCCCCTTGCTGGTCGCGCATTTTCTCGAACAACTCGCGAAGGAAATCGGCCAGAGAAAAATCTATGCGCCGGAAGCCGTCGAGCTGCTCGCGACCGCGGAATGGCCCGGCAACGTCCGCCAACTCTACAATGTCGTGCGCCAGAACGTCGCGCTCTCGCACGGCCCGATCATCACGGCCGAGATCGTGCAGCAATCTTTGGGCGGCGGCAGCGCGCGGTTGCCCTCCTTCGATGAGGCGCGCGACGAGTTCACGCGCAATTATCTATCGCAGATCCTGCAGATCACGACGGGGAATGTCAGCCAGGCCGCGCGCCTCGCGAAACGCAATCGGACGGATTTCTACAAGCTGCTCTCGCGGCACCAGCTGCTGCCCGACGATTTCAAGAAAGCCGGAGCCTGAAGCGGCATGGGCGGCCGCTAGGCCGCCATTTGCGCTATGCCGCTGGGGGGCCAGCGGCCGCTTCCCGTCACACGCCGTTGCGCGACGCTACGCGTAGAATTTCGCGATGCTCGCGACGACGTGCGCGAGCTGCGCCTCGGTGAGTTCCGGAAAAATCGGCAAGGCCAGGGTCTCGGCGGCCGCGCGCTCGGACTCGGGGAAATCTCCGGCTCGATATCCTAAGTACGCGAAGCACTGCTGCAAATGCAGCGGCACGGGGTAATAAATTTCCGTACCGATGCGATGCTCGCCCAAGAACTTCTTGAGTTCGTCGCGGCGCGCGACGCGCACGATATATTGATTGAAGATGTGCCGTCCGCCCTCGATCGCGACCGGCGTGATCAGGTGCGAACCCAAAGAAGCTCGAGCGAACGCGGCGTCGTAATAAGCCGCGTTGCGCCGCCGGCCTTCGGTCCAGCCGTCCAGAAATTTCAATTTGACGCGCAGCACCGCGGCCTGCAGCTCATCGATACGAAAGTTTCCGCCGACGAACGCATGATAATACTTGGGCTTTCCACCATGCACACGCAGCACGCGCAGATGCTCGGCGAGATCCGCGTCGTTGACCGTGCACAAGCCGGCATCGCCGAAAGCGCCGAGATTCTTGCTCGGGAAGAACGAGAAACAGCCGATGTCGCCGATCGAGCCGACGCGCACGCCATCGGCGGTCTCAGTCCCGATCGCCTGGGCCGCGTCTTCGATGACCTTAAGATTATAGCGGCGCGCGATCTCCATGAGCGGGCCCATGTCCGCGGACTGCCCATACAAATGCACGGGCAACAACGCGCGAACCCGGCCACCGGTCACGCGATTGACGAGGCAGCCGTCGCGCATGAGGCAATCGCGATCGATAAACTTCTGGACCGCGGCCGGCGAGAGATTGAAAGTCGAGGCATCGATATCGCAAAATATCGGCCTCGCACCGACGCGCGCGATGATGCCCGCAGTCGCAAAAAAGGTGTATGGCGAAGTAATGACTTCGTCGCCGGCGCCGATATTGAGCGCCATGACCGCGAGAAGGAGCGCATCGGTGCCCGACGAGACGCCGATACCGAACGAGGCACCGCTATAGCGCGCGACCTCCGCTTCGAGCCCACGGACGTGCTCGCCGAGGATGAATTGCTGGCTCGCGCAGACCTCCTCGATGACGGGCATGACCTCGGCGCGAATTTGTGCGTATTGGGCCTTGAGGTCGAGTAAGGGGACAGTAGTCATAGCGGTCTAGAATACCATTTTGGCTCGCTGGGCTCTCAAATGGCCCAGGCGACGCAAGATCGGTGAACATAAGCCGCGCCCGTTTGTCGAATCAGTTCACGCATTGGCAGCGGTTGATAGATGATAATGTATCTGGATTATGTCGTACGCGGGCGGGTTTTGCGGCGCGCGGCGGTTCATGCTTGACGTTCCTGGCTCTATGGATAGGTGATGGCTCAACCGGTATTGGTCAAGCAAAGTTTTTTGATCGCGCTGATGACCGGCGCACAAGCGGTAATGCCGGCAGTGGTCGCCGTCATTTGCCTCTATTGGTCGGTCGGGCTCTACCGAATGCGGTTCGACACCATCAGCGCGATCGTCGCCGTCGTGCTATGCCTCGTGCTGATTCGCGCACCCCGTGACGTCAGCACCCAGCTGACCTCCCAGCGCACGGTCGCGATGGCCGACGTGCTGGTTCATTGGGTGCTGCTGTTGGTGGCGCTGGTCGCGATCGGACTGCTCACGACAACGCTGGATGCGTACCCGCGCCGTGTCTACGTCATCTGGGCGGTCGTGACGCCCGCGGCCTTGCTCATGACCACCTATGGCATGCACGAGATCATGCGGCGCTTCCTGATGACCGCGTTTGACAATCGCAAGGCGATCTTCGCGGGCTACAACAACAGCAGCCAGGATCTCGCCAATCGCCTCAAGGAGAATCCCGGCATGCGCATCCAGGTCGCCGGTTTCTTCGATGACCGCAGCGTCGACCGGCTCGCGATGCAATCGGACAACCGGCTGATCGGCAACTTGAGCGATGTCGCGAAGTTCGTCAACGAGCAAGGCGTCGACATCATCTTCATCGCGCTGCCGATTCGGCACTTGCAGCGCGTCATGAATTTGCTCGACGATCTGCGCGATACGACCGCATCGATCTATTACGTACCGGATATCTTCGTATTCGACCTCATACAGGCGCGCTCCGGCGATATCCACGGCATTCCGGTCGTGGCCATGTGCGAAACACCCTTTTACGGCTATCGCGGCGTGACTAAGCGGGTCACGGACGTCGTGTTTTCCGCGGGCATCCCGCTGCTGACCTTACCGCTATTCGTGCTGATCGCCGTGCTCGTCAAGTTGTCGTCGCCCGGCCCCATCATCTTCAAGCAGCGCCGCTACGGCTTGGACGGCCGGGAGATCGCCGTCTACAAATTCCGCACGATGCGGGTCACCGAAGACGGTCACCAGATCGA